>ENA-OURV01001805-OURV01001805.1-human-gut-metagenome-genome-assembly--contig:-NODE-1805-length-16162-cov-18.587819_pt1 | contig 16162 bp, 9 predicted proteins | sample MGYA00242141_ERZ509072 | MGnify/ENA primary metagenome ERZ509072 (study PRJEB26280, sample SAMEA2338763) | human gut metagenome | biome: human gut; feature: human-associated habitat; material: faeces... | reverse complement strand
TTTTTCAATCAGACCACGAATATTATAATCTCGTTTATTGCGGCAAAGGCGGTGGTGGAAGGGGAGATGACACTGGGTATGATGATGTCTCTGACTTATATCATCGGTCAGCTCAGTGCGCCGGTCTCTTCTTTTATAGGATTTGCGCAGCAGTTTCAGGACGCCAAGATAAGTCTGGAACGGCTGAATGAGGTACATGGGAAGCCGGATGAGGAGCAGGATATTGCTTCCAAATTGTCTGTTTTGCCTGAGAAGCGGGAGCTGAGAATGGAAAATGTGTGCTTCAGTTACGATGGAGCGGATAGAGACTATGTGCTGGATAATGTCTCTTTGGTGATTCCCGAACATAAAGTGACAGCTATTGTAGGTGCGAGCGGGAGTGGAAAGACTACTCTGGTGAAACTGATGCTTGGTTTCTATTCGCCCAATAAGGGGGCTGTGAAGGTGGGTGATGCTTCGTTAGAGAACATAAATCCCCACTTGTGGCGTGCCAAGACGGGAGCCGTGATGCAGGACGGCTTTATCTTTTCGGAAACCATTGCGCAGAATATTGCTGTGGGAGAGGAGCAGATTGATGTGGAGCGGCTGCGCCATGCCGTGGCGGTAGCCAATATCCGTGATTTCATAGACTCGCTTCCATTGGGGTATAACACCAAAATCGGTATGGAGGGAAACGGTATCAGTCAGGGGCAGAAACAACGTTTGCTGATAGCGCGTGCCGTGTATAAAAATCCGGAATTTCTTTTCTTCGACGAAGCCACCAATGCCTTGGATGCGAATAATGAAAAGGAGATTATGGAACATCTGCATGAATTCTATAAAGGGAAAACCGTAGTGGTAGTGGCGCATAGGCTCAGTACGGTGAAGGATGTCGACAAGATTGTGGTGCTGGATAGGGGATGCATTGCGGAAGAAGGTACCCATCGGGAACTGACGGAGCGGAAAGGAATGTATTATCGGCTGGTTAAGAATCAGCTGGAATTGGGTAGCTAATGAATGGAGGAAGAGAAGATATATAAGGATATAGAACTTCGCAGTGAAGAAGTGCAGGAGGTGATGAACCACATTTCTCCTTGGGTGGTGAGGTGTGGGATTACTGTCTTGGCAGTGATTCTGTTGATGGTACTGGTTGGTTGTTGGATATTCAGGTATCCGGACACCTTGGCGGCAGAGGTGACTCTGGCTACGGAAGAGCCTCCCGCCTTTGTGCTGTCACATGCTACGGGGAAGCTGGATACACTTTATGTGAAGAATGGGAGTCTGGTGAGTGCGGATGCGGATTTAGGAGTGATTGGCAATGCTGCGTCTTCTGAAGATGTGCGTTTTCTTAAGGAGAGGATGAAAGCCTGGGAAGCGCAAGATTATGACTGGCGGGAAGGGGTGGAGTTTTTTGCCGGTAGGCGCTGGCAGTTGGGGGAACTGCAATCGGCTTTTGCAGCTTTCATTACTTCACTTACAGAATATGCACGTTTTATGGAGTTGGACTATTACGCTCGGAAACTTCGTTTTCAGGAAAAACAACTGGGTGGACAACGCTCCTATCTTCGGTTGGCAGAGCGGGAGTATGAGTTGATTGATAAGGATATAAAGCTTGCCGAAAGTATGTATACCCGTGATTCTATTCTATATGTGCGTAAGGCTATGATTGCTGCGGAATTTGAGGAGTCTGGAAGCAGATATTTGCAAAGTTTGCGTTCTAAAGAAGAGGTACGTATGAGTTTGCTTCAGGCAGAAATGCAGTTGGTGCAACATGAGGAAAATATGTTGGATATACGTAAGCAAGCATACGATGAGGAACAGAGTCGCCGGACTGATTTAAAGAATGCCATAGAGCAGTTAGCCGCGCAATTGAGTGCATGGGAGCACTCTTATTTATTGAAAAGTCCGGTTAGGGGGAAGGTTACTTTTATGACGGTTTGGAGTCGTAACCAGAATGTGAAAGCCGGTGAAACGGTTTTCACGATTCAGCCATCCGACAGTTCAAGGGTGTTAGGTAAGGCTCTACTTCCTTTGCAGGGTTCGGGTAAGGTACATGTGGGACAGCGGGTGCATATACGTCTGAATAATTATCCTGACCAGGAGTTTGGCTATGTAAAAGGGCAGGTTGCAAGTATCTCTCCTGCTCCAACGGAAGAGGGAATGTATATAGTAGAAATAACTTTGCCTGACGGCATGCAGACCAACTACGGCAAACAGCTGCCTGTTTCGCGTGAGTTGAAAGGTACGGCAGACATTATCCTTGCTGACAAGAATGTACTGGAAAGGTTGTTGGCTCCGTTGAGGAAAGTGGTGGAATATGAAAAATGAAAAATAGTTCTATGTAAATTTCGTAATTCATTTGTTTTTAGTATGTTTGTGCTATTCGTATATATAGCATGAAATACTAAGGAAGAGAATGTTCTTAATGAAAGTATGAAAAGAAGAGTTAAAGCATTGACTGTTGTTTTGGCAATATGTCTTATAACTGTTTTTATTCGATGTCAGTCGAATGAGACTCCTATTCAGCAACTTGTAGTTGTTGTGAATGGGGATTCTATTGAGATGGTTTTTGTGAAAGGAGGTACATTTATGATGGGATGTACAGATGAGCAGGGATGTGACTGTGAGGGTAACGAGAAACCAGCACGTAAGGAGTCGGTATCTGATTTTTACATAGGAAAATATGAAGTTACTCAAAGGCTGTGGAGGGCGGTTATGGATACTGATTCCATTTTGCCGTTTAATGGGGGATGCGAAGATTGCCCGATGGAAAATGTAAGCTGGAAAAATGCGCAGGAGTTTATCGGTAGATTAAATGCTATGACCGGTAAAACATTTCGTCTTCCGACTGAGGCCGAATGGGAATACGCAGCGCGTGGTGGACACAAAAGTAAGCACTATAAATACAGTGGCAGCAATCAGGTAAGTGAGGTGGCTTGGTATGTTGGGAATTCCTCTGGCGGACAATATGGAGAAGCTGGAACTACCCGTCCGGTAGGTCTGAAAAAAAGCAATGAATTGGGATTGTATGATATGAGTGGCAATGTTTGGGAGTGGTGCGGTGATTTGTACACTAAAGAATACAAGCAAGGTGGTAAGTCTATCCATCCGGGATGGCCTTTTGAGGGTACTTATCTTTTTTTCCGCCGAATATTGCGAGGTGGAAGTTGGGGAGGAACAGCAAAGGGGTGTCGGGTGTCGTACATTGATTACGACATTGAGAATTATAGTGACGAGTATGGAGGTTTTCGCCTTGTGATGGAGCCGGAATCGATTAAATAATGTAATTAATGATGATAAGTGATATTTTACTACTTTCAGAGTAATGAATAGAAATGGTATGAGATATATGTGGAAATTCTTTTTATTATTGATGTTGGTTGTAACTTCGTGTTCCGAAAAGCAGATTGATGGCAATGTAATTAATGTTGCGGAAGCAATGAGTAGATTGTCAGAAGGACAATCTGTACAAAATTTGTTTTCCAGCATAAGTTATATTCCTTTGGAGACTAATGAGCAGGCTATTATAGGAAAATATCCGGAGTGCATAATTATGGATAGTGCGATATTGGTATCTTCTGTCCATCAGAATCTGAAACTTTTTGACCGTACTAACGGGAAGTATATTCGGGATATTGGACACGTAGGTACTGATCCGGAAGGATATGCAAAGGATTCATGGGGGAAAGTGAGCTTTTGGGCTGATGCGGTTCGGAGAACCGTTTATCTATTGGGATGGAATAATGATTTCCTACTATATGGATTTGATGGGAAATATAAGGATAGAATTCGATTGCAAGATACAGTCAATTGTATTCTGTCCCAAAATTACTATTTGATGGATGCGGACAGAATTTGGGGACATAATAAAATGAAACTCTCTCCGGAGACGCCATCAGTCTTTTATATGGATAGAAATACGATGTCATTGACCGGTATTGCTACATGGAATTCAGCCCTGCTTCCCATGGATGAGGTTTTGTCGGTTTCAAATTTGTTGGGGGGCAATGTTGCTTATGGAGGTGACTTGGCAATGGCAGAATTTGTTGGTGACCGGAAATATTATACGGCAATCAATAGCCCTTCGTTATGGAAATCTAAGGATGCCATCCGAGTGAAACAAGCTTTTAATGATACTATCTATACTATTTCAGAGCAGGGACTTACTCCATATCTGGTTTTTGAACTGGGTGAGTGGCACTGGAGTGAGCAGCAGCAATTGGATGTAGAAGGATGTGATAAGAAAATAGCCATAGACTATATTCTGGAGAATGCAGAATACATCTATTTCCATTTTCATACAAGCTTATATTTAGAAGAAAGCCAGTCATATTGTGGATTTTACCATAAGGAAAAGAAAACTGTTGTTTGCCAAAAGGGTGATAGCTTATTTGATAAAATGAATAATCAGCATATCCAAATCAGGGGAGTCACTTCGGATGGACATTTTTTTGCTTTGTTACAACCGGATGAACTCAGTGATGATAATCAACGGAGAATGGGAGTAGAAGAGGAAGGTAACCCTATTATGGTCATGCTTTATTAAGTACTTATTCCGTCGTCTTCCCCCTTGCATCCAAATACCCTCTTTTAAACATATCCACGAACAGAAAGAATAGTGACAAGAGCAGTGGCCCGAAGATGACACCCATGAATCCGAAAAGGGACAAGCCGATTACAACTCCGAAGACAGTGATAAGCGGATGAATGTCTGCCATTTTCTTCTGGATGATGAAGCGTATCAGGTTGTCGAGCTGTGAAATGACTGCACCGCCATAGATGGCCAGCCCGATAGCTTGAACCCAGTTGCCTATCAATGCCATGTAGACAGCTATCGGAAACCATACCAGCGCTGTTCCTACCATTGGGATGATGCTGGCGAAGCAGGTCAGGAAACCGGCGAACAAGATGTTGGGAGCACCGAAAATCCAGTAGCCTATCATGGCTACTCCTCCTTGTATGACGGCGAGTAAGGGGATGCCGATGGCATTGGAGCGGACAATCATGTTGATTTCGTGGATGACGTTTTGTGTATTGTCATCATTGAACGGCAGTAGGTCGTTGACGTACTGTTCCATCTTTTTGCCCCCTATCAGCATGAAGTAGAGTACAAAGACCAGTACGAAGATGTTGACGGCAAAACTGCTGATACCTCCCATGATGGCTTGCCCGATGCGGGGAAGAATTGAAATGACGTATGCCACCGTGTCTTTCCCCAAGATATAGTAGCCGGTTTTGGCTTTAATGATGTTGGCCGCTTCTTCGAAAGGAGCTATAATGGCTTGCGGGTCCAGATTGATGTTTTGAAGATTGACCACAGCCAACCATACCACCAGCCCAAGCGGAACCAGAAAGCAGAGAATGGCCTCTGCTGTAATGAGGGTGGCAGCTATGCTGCGCTTCATTTTCCGCTTGTCGGAAAGATACATCATCTGCTTTCTCACCAGGATATAGATAGTCAAGGCTCCCAGCAGACCGCCCATGAATGGGGCTATTTGTCTGAAAAGAATGATTCCCAGCCCGATAATGATAGCTATCAATGAATATTTCCAGTATTGTTCTTTTGTGCTCATAAAGTTCCTGTATTTCTTAGTAAAGAAACATAAAAGAAGTTGAAAAGGTTTGGAAATTGTGGCCGGAATTCAATATTTATCCTTCGTCCAGCCAGCCTAACCCCTGGCGTATGATTTCCGGCTCCCCATTGGTGCAATCCACTACGGTAGAGCCTTCCGTACCGCCGATACCGCCGTCTATTACCAAATCGACAATATCACCGAATTTCTCGTCAATCAGTTCCGGGTCTGTGCAGTATTCAATGTCCTCATTGTCATCATGCGGCAATGTAGTTGTCATGATGGGAGCATCCAGCAGGCGGGCTATTTCCTGAATGATGGAATTGTCCGGCATACGGATGCCGACCTCCTTACGGTTACGGAATATCTTGGGCAGGCGGGTGGTGCCGTTCAGAATGAAGGTGAAAGCTCCGGGCAGATTACGCTTCATCAACTTGAAGGTGCTGTTGTCCACTTTGGCGTATTCGCTGACCTTGCTCAAGTCGTAGCAGATGATGGAAAGATTGTTCTTCTTGGGGTCGATGTCCTTGAGGCGGCAGATGCGCTCGATGGCGCGCTCCTTCAGTCCGTGGCAGCCGATGGCATACATGGTGTCGGTAGGGTAGATAAGGATACCTCCGTCATTCAGTAGGTCGATCACCTGCTGCAGGTCGGCGGGATTGTTATTTTTTTCATAAAGTTTCAGAAGCATGGCGGAAATGGATTTGAGTTTTATATTACATGCAAAAATAGATAATAATCGGCTTATAAACAAGCGATTCACCTTTTTAGCATCTCTTTCTCCAGTTTCTTTATCTTCTTCCAGGCCTCTTTGAATTTGGGACAGAGGGTGACGGCTTTCTCATAGTTTTTCATGGCTGCCTCCTTCATGTCATGCTTCAGGCATTCGTCACCCATAAGGATGTATTCGCGGGCATACTTTACAAGGGCTTTCTCTTTCTCCAATGCTGCTTGTTTTAGTGCACGGTTTTCCTCTTTCAGACGGTTGATGATGTTCAGCTTCCGGCGGATGAGGCGCTGCACGTTGGGCTTCTCGATGTCGTAGCGGGAATGGATGGCTTTGAAAAACTCATCCAGGAAAGTGCCGAAATCCCCTTTGTCGAAGGCTTTGGCGGCGGCAACGTATTGAACGTCTGCCTGTGCTTGCTTCAAGGCACGGTCGATGGCGGTGCGGTTGTTGAAGCGTTCGGAGAAGCTGACAATCTCCGGACGCACGAATACATCGGCACGGCTGATGGGCTTTTTCAGCTGGATGCCTTCCAGCGAGGTGCAGCGGCTGAGGGCTACGTATGCCTGCCCACCGGCAAACACGCCGCCGGTAAAGTCGATGACTACCCGGCTGAAGGTCAGCCCTTGGCTCTTGTGTACGGTGATGGCCCATGCCAGGCGCACGGGATATTGTGTAAAGATTCCCAGTTCTTCCTCTTCAATCTGTTTCTTTTCTTCGTTGTATTTGTAGCGGATGTTTCGCCACGACTCTCGTTTGACGTCACATTCCTTGCCGTCGTCGGTGATGACGTAGAGGGTCTCTTCAATAGGGTCGAAGCCGCTGATGACGCCGATGGTGCCGTTCACCCAGCGGCGGTCGAAGTCATTCTTGATGAAGATGATTTGTGCGCCCGGTTTCAGTACCAGTTCCTGCGAGGTGGGGAGGCTGCTTTCGGGAAAGTCTCCCATGATTTCGCCGTAGAAGGTGACCGGGTCACCGGGAAGTTCCGCCAGTTTCTTGTCGTTGATGTAGTCCACATTATCACGGCGGGTGGCGAGGGTGATGTACATGTCGGCTTCCGATTGCTCTATTTGGGTGCCATAGCGGGTGTTGAGCAGCTGAAGTTCGGTAGAGCCGACGGTATTGTTGCGGATGTGGTCCAGCACATGGATGAACTTGCTGTCCGTTTGCCGGTATACTTTCTGCAGTTCGATGGAGACAAGGTCTATCTGGCCGAACACTCTGGCAGAGAAGAAATAGGGGGTAGGGTAGAATCGGTTCAGTATCTCCCGTTCATCTCCTTTGACGACGGGTTCCAACTGGAACACATCGCCCACCAATAATATCTGTTTGCCACCGAAGGGTTCGCGCAGGTTGCGGGAATAGACGCGCAGGATGCGGTCTACGGCGTCGATGATGTCGGCGCGTACCATGGAAATCTCGTCGATGATGACCAATTCCAGCTCTTCCAGCAGTTTGCGGTGGGGTTTGGTGTATTTGAAAAATTCGTGGATGCGTCCCCGTTGAAGGCTGAAGTTCGGGTCGTCGGGCAGCAGGGGGTAGAAGGGCAGTTTGAAGAAGCTGTGCAGGGTACTGCCTCCGGCATTGATGGCGGCTATGCCGGTCGGTGCAAGCACCACGTGCTTTTTCTTTGTATTCGCGCAGATGTACTTCAGGAAGGTCGATTTGCCCGTACCTGCTTTGCCCGTCAGGAATACGGACTGACGGGTATACTGGATGAGGTTCAAGGCGTCTTGAAACTCTTTGTTTTGGGTATCGGGAACGAAGCTCAAAAGATTTCAGATTTATGATGGATTCCCGACTATGCCGAAATATTTCAGGGCGTTGGCGATACCGTCTTCATCAACAGAAGTGGTTGTGTAGTTACTGGCAGCTTTCACGTCGTCATTGGCATTGCCCATGGCTACACCGATACCGGCATGGCGCAACATGCTGATGTCATTTCCTCCGTCGCCGAAGGCCATGGTTTCTTCCAGCTTGATGCCGAAGTGGCGGATAATCTGGTCGATACCGTTCTGCTTGGTGTTTCCTTTGGCTGTCACGTCTACGAAGGCGGGATGCCAGCGGCCCATCTCGCAGTGGGGGACGGCGGGCAGGATGATTGCTTCTTCCTCGGCGTTGATAAAGGGAGTCAGCTGGAAGAAGGCTTTGTCGGCATGGCTGTCGGTATAGGGCTTTGCTTCGATGGGGTCCACTTTGAGTTGGCGATGGAAGATTTCCTCCACTACTTCGCCGGGCTGGTTCACGCAGATGTCGTGCTCTCCCACCAGGATGCATGGGATGTTGCGTTCGTGGCAGAAAGCTGTCAAGGCATCCACTTCCGCTGTCGGTATGGGGCTTTTGTAGATAACGGTGTCTTCTACAAAGCAATAGGCGCCGTTCATCGTGATGTAGCCGTCTATCAGATTCCGTTCCTGCAAGGCGGACAAGTTGTTGATGATGACGCGCGGACGTCCGGTAGAAATGAAGATATGTATGCCTTTGGCTTTGGCGGCAGTCAACGCTTCAATAGTGGAAACGGGAATTTCGTGGGTCTTGAAGCTGACCAAGGTTCCGTCGATGTCAAAAAACAGAGCTTTTATCATAAGGGGTTCTTTTATCTTGTGCGCGAAATTACTTAAAAAAGCGAAGATATTTCGTACTTTTGCGCACAAATAAATGATAAATAACAAATGAAGAAACATTCTTTGAAAGATTGGATGATAGCGGTGCGTCCGTGGTCATTCCCCGCCTCTTCGATGCCGGTGGTGGTGACGTTGGCATATCTGTATTGGATGCGGCAGGACATAAACTGGGTGAACGGTATCTGGGCATTGTTGAACATCATTGTGTTTCACGCTGCCGGGAATACCTGGAGTGATTATTTTGACTATAAGCATAAGGTCGATGCAAGGGATACCTTTGGCGCCAAGACACTGACTGATGGGATGTTTACCCCGCGTGAGATATACCGCTTGTCGATGGCATTGCTGGCAGTTGCCCTTGTTGCGGGTATCGGCTTGTTGTGGCGTACCGGCTTGCCGCTGTTGTATATAGGTATAGGCGGTGCAGCTTGCTCGTTGCTTTATCCACCGCTCAAGTATCGTGCGTTGGGCGATGTCGTCATCTTTTTGGCGTATGCCTTGCTGCCGACGTTGGGCACCTGCTATGTGGCTACGGGAGTAGTTGACTGGAATGTCTTGTGGATAGCTCTGCCGGTGGGACTGATTACGGTGGCCATTCTGCATGCCAATAATACACGGGATATGCGTACCGATGCCCGTGCAGAGATTCAGACACTGGCCATGAAGCTGGGAGGAAAGGCGTCGATGTACGTTTATTGTGCCGAAGTCCTTTTTCCTTTTGGCTGGATAGCCGGCTTGATAGCTGCGGGAACTCTTCCTTTATGGACCCTGCTGGTGATGCCGGCACTGGTTCCTGCCATAGGCAATGTACGGGTGGTGTCCCGTTTTCCCGGAAAGGGAGAAAGTGCCATAGCCGGTCTGGATGAGATGACTGCAAAACTCCAGTTGTTGTTCAGTCTGCTGTTCACGTTGTCGTTCGTTGTAGCCGGTTTGCTGTCATGAAGAAGCTGATTTTTACCATTCTGCTGGCTGCCGTGCTGTGGACGGTCATGTTTTCGCCTTGGACGGCTCCTTTCGTGAATTTCTGGTGGATGATGACCGGTTCTGCGCTCACACTGTCCGTGTTTGCCACCTTGTTCAATCCCGGCTGGTGGCGGGAGGTGAAGTGGAGCTTGCCGAATGTCTTGCTGGGAATTGGCATTGCTGTTGCTTTGTGGGGCGTTTTCTGGTTGGGAGACAAGGTGTCATCTTGGATGTTCGATTTTGCCCGTCCGCAGGTGGACTCCATTTATGGGATGAAAGAGGGAGAGTCTCCTTGGCTGTTGGCGGCATTGCTGCTGTTGCTGATAGGGCCGGCGGAAGAGATTTTCTGGCGCGGCTATGTGCAACGCACGCTTTCCAAACGCTGGAATCCGAATGCGGGTTTTGTGGTGGCTACTTTGATTTATGCACTGGTGCATGCCGGTTCCTGTAACTTCATGCTGGTCATGGCGGCTCTGGTGGTGGGAGCGGCATGGGGTGCGCTGTACCGTTTTTTTCCGAACCGCTTTGCCGCTATTATCTTGTCTCATGCAGTGTGGGATGTGGCGGTATTTATATTTTTCCCGATATGATTATTGTTTACAAAAATAAGGCAGCGGTAATGGTTCGTATAAAAACAAGACAAATTGATGCGTTGGATTTGTGAAACTACAAGTAAAAAAGCAAGCATATGACTTACAATTTTGATGAAGTAATAGAGCGCCGTGGTACCGACTCCGTGAAATGGGACGGTGTGAAGAGTGTATGGGGACGCGATGACCTCCTCCCCATGTGGGTGGCGGATATGGATTTCCGCACGCCCCCGTTTGTGATGGAAGCCTTGCGGAAGCGTCTTGAACATGAAGTGCTGGGCTATACGTCTGCGTGTGAGGAATGGTATACTTCCATTTGTAGCTGGCTCAGTCGTCGCCACGGTTGGGACGTCACTCGCGAGATGCTGACTTTTGTACCCGGCATTGTCCGCGGTCAAGCCTTCGCATTGCAATGCTTCACCAATCCCGGCGACCGGGTAATGGTGATGACTCCCGTTTATCATCCCTTCTTCCTGGTGACGCAACGCATGAAGCGCGAAGTGGTTTACTCTCCGCTCGACCTGAAAGACGGACAGTACCAGATTGACTTTGAGCGTTTCCGTAAGGATATACAAGGATGCAAAGTATTGATTCTCTGCAATCCCCATAACCCGGGCGGGCGTGTATGGACGGTGGACGAATTACGCCGGATTGCTGATATTTGTACGGAAAGCCATACGTTTGTCATCTCCGATGAAATTCATGCCGACTTGACTCTGCCACCTTACAAACACCATCCTTTTGCTACTGTTTCGGGGGCTGCCGCGCAGAATTCCCTCACCTTCATGGCACCCAGTAAAACATTCAATATGCCGGGATTGGGAAGTTCGTACGCCATTATCCTCAATGAGGACATCCGCCACCGTTTTCAGGAGTTCATGGAAGCGGGCGAGTTCAGCGAAGGGCACATGTTGGCCTATATCGGTGCGGCTGCTGCCTATATGCATGGTGAGGAATGGTTGGAACAGCTGCTGGACTATATAAAGGGCAATATCGATTTCACGGAGAACTACCTGCGCGAGCATATTCCGGGCATCGGCATGATACGTCCGCAGGCTTCTTACCTGATTTATCTGGACTGCCGGGGATTGGGGCTGACTCAGGAGGAACTGGTGAGACTATTTGTGGACAAGGCACACCTGGCACTGAATGACGGCACCATGTTCGGTGAACCGGGTAAGGGATTTATGCGGCTGAATATCGGCTGCCCGCGTTCGGTGTTGGAGCAGGCGCTGAAGCAACTGGAAACTGCGGTTGCAGACAAATGATAGAAAAAACTATATCTCCTATATTATGAATAGATTACCTTTCCTTGGACTATTGTTTGCGTTGCTGTGCCTTGTTGCCTGCCGGCAGATGAATGAGGCACATCTGTTACATCTGGCAGAAAAGCAGGTGAATATGAATGTGGACAGCGTGTATGCCTTGCTGGTACAGATAGAGAGGCCATCGCAACTTTCGGATGAGGAGAGGCTGTTGTATGGATGGCTGAATGCTTATGTGCACTATAAGCGGCACAACTCGATGGCGGAAGATTCCTTGATATTGCCTGCTTCCGATTATTACGTCTTCCGCAACGACACGGCGAAGAATCTGTTTTCCTATCAGTTGAAAGCCTGGTACTGGTATTGGCTGAAAGAGCACGAACGGTGTATAGCTGCCATTGACAGCGGCGTAGCTTTGGCCAAGGCGCTGCAGGACACGGGAAGAATGGCTGATATGCTGATTGATAAGGCATACTGGTATGTGTATGTCTGGAAAGATTATGAGAAAGCGATAGAAACTTTCCGTACCGCCATAGCTTTGGACGCAAGAGCCGGAAGCTTCTTCTCTATGGGAATTGCCATGGGGCTGAACAAGAATGATTCTGCATCCTATTACATGGAGCGCAGCATAGAACTGGCAGTGGAGGCAGAAGATACCAGTAAGATAGTGCATTATTTGCGTAACTATGCCCAGATGCAGGCTTACTCTTTTGATGAACCTTCCGGTGCAATAGCTACTATTCGTCGTATGGAGCAGTATGTCGTCGACCCGGTGCAGTTGCGTATGGGAGATCTGGTGAAAGTGGAAGTGTTCTTGAAAGAAGGGCTGCTTGATTCGGCGGAATACTATTTGAATAAGGAGAGGAAACGTGGCGAGGGCCGGAACCGGTTTCTGACGGAAGAGAATATGGTGGCGGTATATAGGGCATTGATAGATTATACACGTCACCGTACGTTTGATGTGCTGGACGTGGCACGTTATAATGATTCTGTAGCCAATGCTCTTGCTGCGCTGCAGAGTACCGTCCGGCGTAAGGACGAGTCGAAGGAGACGCTTTCGCAAGCCAACTTGATTCTGACGGTGGAACGGAAGCAGGCACAACTGAATTTGTTGCTGGCACTGTTGGTACTGGTGCTTGCAGGTGGCGGTGTGTCCCTTTATATCCGTAACCGGCGTAACCGGTTGATTGAAGCGGAAGAACGGGCGGAAACACTGACCCGGTTGCTGGAAGATGCGATCAGGAACCAGTCGAAAGGGGAAGACGGGCAGTTTTTTCGGAAAATACTGTTGCAGCAATTAGGCATGATACGGCTGGTGGCTAAACAACCTACCTCACAGAATCAGGAGCTGCTTCGCCGCATTTCGGGTATTACCAGCCATGAACTGCCGGTAGAGAGTTTGCTGGTATGGGAGGACTTGTATCCTATCATAGACCGGATTTATGATAACTTCTACACAAAGATGGACAGCTGTTTTGGCGATGTGCTCATTGACAAAGAAAAGCAGCTTTGCTGCCTGCTCTGTGCGGACTTCTCGACGAAGGAGATTAGTGTGGTGACACAACAAAGTATTCCCACCATTTACCAGCGAAAGACGAATATCCGCAAGAAGCTGGGGATGGAGGAGAAAGAGGGCATCGTAGAGTTTATAAAGAGCATATAGACCGGGAAAGGTATAATATAGAGTGTTGTAAGGTTAAAACGTTGATATGTAGTGATTCGTGGTTCGAGGATATAGACTTTTTATTCCTTGGTATAGACTGTTTGAGGCATGTTTTACCCCTATCTTTGTTTCAGCGAAATACAAAGAGTAAGACATTGAAATCAAACGCATAATGAAAGAAAATCTACTGAACAACGTTAGAAAAAAAGTGATGGTATGGATGGCCTTGGCAAGTATGGCCACTTTCCTTTCCGCCCAGACTTACCGGCTTTCCGGTTGTGTGCAGGACGAGAACCGCCAACCGGTAGAGGTGGCGAATGTGCTGCTGAAGCAGGCAAAAGACAGTATCTATATTACCGGTATGCTGACCGACACACAAGGTTGTTTTTCCTTTGACCAGCCACTGGGAGAATACTTGTTGCATATTACCCTTATCGGCAGCGAAGACCTCTACGTTCCCGTTGTGCTGCAAGGAAACAAAAACGTTGGCGAATTGACATTGAAATCTTCTTCTGCCTTGCTGGACGAAGTGACCGTTACGGCCGCGCGTCCCGTTATCAAGCGTCTGGTGGATAGGGTAGTGTTCGATGCACATAATACCATAGCCTCTGCCGGAGGCAGTGCACTCGACCTTCTGCGTGAAGTGCCCGGTCTGCAGGTTGGACAAAACAGCATTGGTATTATAGGTAAAGGGGGCATCAGGGTTTATATCAACGACCGTGAGACGAAGCTGTCGGGAGATGAACTGATAGATTACCTCCGTTCCTATGACGCCTCTCAGATACTGAAGGTGGAGGTGATTACCACGCCTCCGTCCAAGTACGATGCCGCCGGAAATGCAGGCATCATCAATATTCGCTTGAAGTCACGTCCCAAAGATTACGTGGGTGGTACGGCTTCCGCTTCCTACAGCGCTGGTGAAAAGGACAATTACGGATATGGCGGGGTAAGCCTGAACCTCAGCAAGGGGCGCGTGTCATCCTTTCTCAACGGGGGTACTACGCAGGGCAACTATGAGACGCGTGAGAAAAATTACCGCTATTTTCCGCAGAACACCTGGAACAGCCGTGCCGACTACACCAATTACATGAATAGCTTCTACCTTCAGGGAGGTGTGGATGTATCGTTGGAACGGGACTGGAGTGCAGGTATGCAGGCCATCTATAATCACAGTGCTCCCAAACCGGGCAACGCCCTTTCATGGACGGAAGTTTACGATGCCTCTACCGCCGTACTGGATTCTCTGCTGTACTCCAACAGTGACAAGGATACCGGTTCCGACCGCCTCAATCTGAATTTTCATACCGATAAGGTCTGGGATGACAAAGGCAAGAAAATGACTTGGGATGTGGATTACCTGCGTGACAACCGGGACGAAAATATGGGCTTTCTCTCGAAAACCCTCCTGCCTGACGGTACGGAGATTCCGGGTACAAACTTCGACTACAACTATCTGCAACATCGCAAGGTGGATGTAGTCTCCTCCGCTCTTGATTTCATCCTTCCTTTTGAAAAGTACAAGATAACGGCAGGTGCCAAGGTCTCCTTTACCAACACTCGCAACGGTATCAATTACGATACGTCGGACCCTACGCTGGTGCAGGATGATTATTTCCGTTACAAGGAGCAAATCTATGCCTTATATGCTGATTATAGCCGTGAATATTCCGAACGTTTTTCCATGCAGTTGGGCTTGCGTATGGAGCACACCCGCACTACCGGTATTTCCGAAGCGAAGGATACGGAGGACAAGCACGACTATACGCGCTTGTTCCCTACTGTCTATCTGCTTTATTCGCCTACAGACGGGCATGCGCTGAACTTCAGTTTCTCCAACCGCATCTCCCGTCCGTCACAGAATATGGTCAATCCTTTTCCGTTCTATCAGAACAAGTACACTTACGCTTGCGGTCGTGAAGACTTGAAACCCAGTTATACTTACAATGCCGAACTGGGATATACGTTGAAGAATAACTTCAATGTTTCTGCCTATTATTCTTATTCGGACGATGTCTTCTTCCAGGTTGTGGACTTGGATGCTGAAACGAATGTGACCTCTTTCCTCTGGGAGAATTTCATGCAGACGCATGCTTTCGGGCTTAACAATTCATACACTTTCCGTACCAAATGGCTACAAACTTACGCCCAGCATGGAGTGAGCTATCGCCGGACTACCTCCAGCGCTGCCACCACCTCTCCCGAGGAGAAAGGATGGGCTTATGACGCCAGTCTGCGCAACACTTTCTTCTTCAATGAAAAGAAGACTCTTCTGGCCACGTTGTCCGGTTCCTATTCTTCCCGTCAGTATCAGGGCATCTATCTGATGAGTCCCACTTACAGCGTCAGTGCAGGTATGCTTTACCGGTTGTTGGACAATAAGCTCAACCTCAGCCTGAATGTCAACAATCTGTTTGTCAGCCATTCCAAATTGGAAACCATGTCCAACGGGCTGAAGATAATTGCAGATAACCAGTTCTCCTTTACCAGTTTCCGTATCGGTGTATCCTATACTTTCGGTGGAGATATACGTAGCAAGGGGCAGCGGAACAGTAACGAGGATATTCAGAGAAGATTATAATAAGAAGTTTATTGCGTGTTGGCAATTGGGAGAAAATATTTATCTTTGTGATACAAGCGATTGTAACAACGATTAATATAAAACCATGATGACACAGAAACTTCTTTACCTATTGCCACTCTTCCTATTGTCGGGATGCGGGCAGGCTACTTACAAGAATGCATCTCTGCCGGCAGAAGAGCGTGCCGGACTTTTGC
>ENA-OURV01001803-OURV01001803.1-human-gut-metagenome-genome-assembly--contig:-NODE-1803-length-16187-cov-12.011654_pt1 | contig 16187 bp, 9 predicted proteins | sample MGYA00242141_ERZ509072 | MGnify/ENA primary metagenome ERZ509072 (study PRJEB26280, sample SAMEA2338763) | human gut metagenome | biome: human gut; feature: human-associated habitat; material: faeces... | reverse complement strand
CAATCACTTCTTGTTCTCGTACAGTTAAACTGAAACAGGAATGATTTCAATTACAATCTCAAAAGATAGTATTTCCACAATACAATCCGCATATTCCAACAAACAAAGTATTACACACCTTTCTTTTAGATGAAAATAATAAAGTCATTTTGGCAGGGAATCCCCTATTTAATCCACGTATCGAAGCCTTATTATTTCAAAAACTAAAAGAAAATAACTAAATTTATAGCTATTTCTTTTTCCTTCTCATTCTAAGAAACATCGGAAACAAGTTGATAAAATTCAGGCAGAGGGAGCGTCAATTGAGCTGTGAATATTTGCCTCTTACTCTACCATTCGATTTCCTTCAACCCATGTTCCCGTAGATATTGGTTTGTGCGGCTGAACTGGTGATTGCCGAACCATCCGCCCCGGTTGGCAGAAAGCGGGGAGGGGTGTACGCATTTAAGCACCAGGTGCCGGTCGGTATCGATAAATGCGCCTTTGCGTTGGGCATAGGATCCCCACAACAGGAATACCAGGTGTTCTTTCTTTTCTGCGATCTTGCGGATAACGGCATCGGTGAAAGTTTCCCAGCCGTGTCCTGCGTGGGAGGCCGCTTCGTGCGCCCGGACCGTCAGCACGGCATTGAGTAGCAGCACGCCCTGTTCGGCCCAGCGGTCGAGGTTGCCGCTCGTGGGAATCGGCGAGCCGGTGTCGTCGGCTACTTCCTGGAAGATGTTCTGCAGCGAGGGTGGGAACGGCACGCCGTCCGCCACGGAGAAACAGAGTCCGTTGGCCTGTCCTTCGCCGTGATAGGGGTCCTGTCCGATGATTACCACTTTGAGTTTGTCGAACGGGCATTTGTCGAAGGCACGAAAAATGTTGCTTCCTCTGGGGAATATCCGGCGGGAAGCGTATTCTTGCCGTACGAAGTCGGTGAGTTCTCGGAAATAGGGTTTTTCGAACTCTTCGGAAAGAATCTCTTTCCAGTCCGAAGCGATTTTAACATCCATGGCTGGTATTGAATTAGGCTGTTATATATTTCGAGTACCACGACCGTTTTTTGTTGATCTCGGCAGGCAGCCCTCGATCCTGCGGGGTGTCGTTTCGTTCTGACCTTCTTCCCGGGAAGAGTTTCGACTTTTCGTCGAAGCATGTCGGTCGGTTTCGAGCCGGAGCAGGTCGGTAATCGAGCTATATAATCAGGTTAAATTTTTGCTAAAATACAAAGAAAGTTCGAAACGGCGTGTCGGAAATGCGTAAATTTGAAAAGTGGCATCAAAAGAATATATATTATTTGTTATGAAAAAAATTGTAATTACCATGCTCGTCCTGTTGTCGGCGGCCTATGCCGTCGGGATAGGAGGCGGGGAGGTCGCCCGTAAACTGAACCTTCGACCGTCGCAAATCGTTCCCGCAGCCGACACGTTGCCGGTTCGGAACCTGATCTATCTGATCGGGGACGGTATGGGATTGAGTCACGTGTCGATGTTGATGCTCGAGGAGGGATACGGTACGACCGCTTTCGACCGGGCGCAGAACATCGCATTGATTACTACTTATTCAGCCAACAACCGGGTGACGGACTCCGCAGCGGCCGGTACGGCGCTGGCGACGGGACATAAGACCGGCAACGGTATGCTCGGTGTGCTGCCCGATTCGACGGCTGCGGAGTCGATTATGGCGGATGCGATCCGAGCCGGGATGCCGACCGGAGTCGTCGTTACCAGTACTCTGCAACACGCTACGCCCGGCGCTTTCTATGCCCATGTGCCTTATCGGCGACAGTATCAGCGAATCTCCGATCAACTGGCCGGAAGCGACTTGACGGTGGCCTTCGGCGGCGGATTGAAGTATGCCGAAACGTCGGAGCGGGAGGACGGTGTACCGGGCATCGAGCGCCTTCGGGATCGCGGTTTCCGGGTGCTGACCGATCCCTCGCAGCTCGATACCTTGAGCCGGGGACCTGTGATGGGATTCTTTGCCGACGGTCACCTGCCGAAAATGTCGGAGGGGCGGGGCGATTATCTGGAGCGGGCGATCCGCAAGGCGCTGGAGATTCTGTCGCGAGAAGCCGGCGAGCGCGACCGGGGCTTTATTCTGATGGTCGAAGGATCCCAGATTGATCTGCGGGCTCACGATAACGATGCCGAAGGCGTCCTGGCGGAGATGCGTGATTTCGACCGGGCGGTTGCCGCTGCGATGGATTTCGCCGACCGGCATCCTGGGACGCTCGTGGTCGTTACGGCCGATCACGAAACGGGCGGTCTTTCGATTCCTTCGGCCGATGTCGATTTCGAGCACGAGGAGGCCGGGATCGAGTACCGTTTCAGCACCGGCGGACATACGGCGGCGATGGTGCCCGTCTATCTGTACGGGACAGGCGCCGAACGGATTAACGGCGTACTGGACAATACGGAGCTGGCCCTTCGGCTGGCAGGGACGCTCGGTTTGAGATAAGACGATGCGGAATTTCGTGCGGACTTCGCGAAATGTTGCGAGGGAGAATGGAGTAATTTAATTTATAGCGTATTAAATATAAAAATTATAAAGATGTTACCACTAATTTTCAAATAATAGTTATCTTTGTAACATCGAGTATTCGATGACATATTTTTGATGAAAGTGTATTAGTTTCAGCCTTGGTTCGAAATCTGGTAAATGCTATTTTGTTTATTCTGCTGTATATTAATAAGATAACAATTATAACGCCTTGCAAAAGAACCAGAATAGAAACAAAATCGGTATTTTAGGAGATTCTTTGGTTTTTACTTTACACTTGATTTCATCCCTTGCACTTGGTTGCACACAAAGTGTTTCTTAAAGCTACTTTCCCCGCTACTGACCTCTCTCATCAAGAATATCGATTGGTGATCTATAGCGAATTTTGCAGTTAAAAGAGAAAATAGGCAAATGTACATTTTAAGATTATACGTTCATTGAAACTTTTTGCACTATGCAAAGGTAAGTACTTCTACCAAATCATAGGCATATGGAAAGGCAAATATGCTTACCTAAATTTAGTTTACTTTGGTTTTGCCTACATATAGGCTAATAGAGTAAACTAAACTGAATTTTCAACGATTTCTATCATCTAACTAAATACAAAATATACAGCATAAGAGGAAGCAAATCTACTATGTATTTCTCTTTTCGCTGCAATCCTATTCACACAGCAGGACTACTTCAAGGCCCACCGCAAGGCGAGTCGCGAGGAGGAGATTGCGCACCATGGCAAGCCCGTCGGTCCGTGCCGGTACGTCGCTACGGAGTCGGCCGAGTTTCCGGATTCCGGACCGACTTCAAGCCATTAACAAAAGGGGCCGTATAAACTCGTTATACAGTCCCTTTACTTATTCTGCGCGAAAAATATTCCGACGCTATGTCCCGGTTAAGACTATTCGGGTATTACTTGCCAAGCCTGCTGTCCGTTGTAGGTCGTTTCTACCGACTTGTAGCCCGGAGCGACAAACGTATCGTCCGCTTCGCCCGTGTTGTCGCCCGTTGCGGGGTTGTAGTTAATGAAGATTCCTCCGTAAATTTCAACCGTGGCACGGCCGGCTTTCCGGTCGGCATCCTGAATGTTGATGACCGGATACCAACCGTTGATGGGATTGCCCTTCGTTTCGAATACACCGCCATAAATCTTCAGGTGAGCTTTTTGAGAGGGGCGTGCCGTTGCTACCAAAATACACGAGTTGGCAATTCCGGAAGCATCCGTACCGACGGTGAAGTATCCGTCCTTGATCGTCGTAGTGCCCTCCGCAATACGGATCGCTGCATTGGTCCCTTTGCTGCCGCTGCTGCCGTCAACGGTAATGGTGCCGTCGATAACCAGATCGGGGCAACCGCTATAGATGCCTGCAACGTTTGTGGCTGTACTGTTTTTCGGTCCGACGATGAAGCCTTTTCCGCTAATAACCATCTTTTTGCACGATTTGCTCACTTGGATGCACTGTTGCAATTCGGAGCCTTCCTGCGCTGTCAATACCGCACCCTCTTTCAGAGACAAGGTGGCGGAAGCGACCGAGGAGATATAGGGAGAATCATCGATAGTCATACTGCGCGAAACGATGGCGATATCGCCGCTTTTCAAGGCTGATTCCAGATCCGCAGGCGCTGCTACCTCCGTACCCTTCACCACCGTGTAAGTTCCGTTAGGAGCCGGTTCGGCAGAGGTCTTGATCGCCGTGTAGCCCTCCGCAACGAAGTTTTTCACCGGATTTTCCGTCATCGAACTCGACGGATCGTAATTGATGAACGTACCGCCGTATACGTTGATGGCGGCACCCGAGCCGTCTTTCAGGTTCAGCACCCAATAACCGCGGTTGTTGGCGCTCTTCGACTCGAACGTACCGCCGTAGATGTTGATAACGGCCTGCTGATCCGCGTAGATAAGGTCGAGCTGTGCATTATGGTCATTATAGTCCTGATCGTTGACAAAATTACCGCCGTAGATGTTCACCTTCGCATCGCCGTAAGCATATACGGCCATGCGGTAGCCGTCTTCGTTGGGCTTGGTTCCGATAGCCTTAATGTTGCCGTCGCCTTTGATATTCAGGGTAGCGCCGCCTTTCACTTCGAATACGGTGGTGTTGCCATAGCGTGGATCTGTATCAGGAAGCGAGGTCGTGTTGATGATGTCCTTGCCGTTCAGGTCGATCTCGACTGTCTTGCCGGTTTCCACGACCAGCGGGGCTTCGACCGTCACGTCTTCCGACAGGGTGACGCTGCCGCCGTTGGCGAACGCTGCATGCAGTTCCTCCGCCGTGGTGACAACTGTGATGTCGGGTTTGTAGAAATTCGGATCGATCTCGACGGTGATATCGCCTTGCTTGGTCAGCAGATTACCCGATACCATGGTGCGGTAGTTGCGGCGGATGGGAATGCTCTTGAAATCGCTGTTGGCCGAGATCTCTTTACCTGCTGCATCGAGGAACGTCATCTTGAAGTCGGCCAGCGTAGCCTGTTCGACAGGCGCCCAGATGTAGTCCACCGTCAGCTCGCCGGTGGCGTTGAGCACGTCGGCCGTGTATTCCACGGCAGCCTCGCCGCTTTCCTCGCCCGTCAGTGCGTTGAACGTGTTCGGAAGAGACGTGAAATTCACTTTCACCTTCGCGGGTTTCAGGTCGGCCGCGTTGTCGGGAATCGCCGCGAGGTCGAGCGTCTTCACGTTCAGCTGGCCGAAGGGACGGCGGAGCGTGAACGTCTCCGAGAAGGACTCGGTAACCGTGTAGTCTTTCTTGCAGAGGAAGAAGGCGTCGAACTTGTCGTCGTTGCCGGTGTAGTCTGCATCCGATCCCAGCGTGATTGCGCTCAGGTCATCGGTCTCGTAGCCGGCCTCCGAGCAGTCGGCCCAGAATACGAAGTCATACTTCTGCTGAGCCACCAGCCGCAGGTTGAACGTTGCGGTGTTGCCCGTTACCGTTGCGGTCTGCTGCTCCCCGTAGGGCTGGCCGTTCCGGTAGATCTGGAGCAAGCAGCGGTCGATCTGCGAGCCGTCGCCGAAATCCGCCGCTGCGGCACGGGTCTGTACTCCTTGCGGAATAGAGACGGTAATCGTCTGAGAGGTCGCTCCTGCGGATGGAGAGACCTCGTCCTTCTGACATGCGGTCAGGGTCATCGCAAGGCCCGCCGCCAATAGGAATAATTTTCTCATAACTGATTGGTTTTTAGAGCCCCCCCCCGAAGAAGCCCCGAAGAAGCCCCGGAGAAGCCCCGGAGAAGTTGAAACTCAGTGGTTTGTAAAAAAATGTTATTAATAGAACTCGTTTCGTGTTCCTTTGTACCCGCAGGAGCGGTCAGGCTCCTGCGGATTGTTTATGTTTTATCGAAAGGCGTTCCGACACCTTTCGTTCGTTTTATATCTGAGATCAGCTATCGGGTGGCAGGGACAACAGCCCATTTCAAATTGTCGCCGTCTGTTATTGCTTGCCATTGATATCCGGCAGCCGGAGCATAAACGGTATTGGTTACGTGATTGTAAGCCTTGCCGCTGAATTTGCCGCCTTTGAGAATCACACTTCCGCTCGGCCGTCCGGTGTCATTGTCGCCTGATACGACCGCACTGGTACCTTCGATCTGCAATCCCGTCCTGACGTTGGGAGCGGAAAATTCTCCGCCCGTGATCGTGACTTCGGCGCTGCTGCTTACATATAGCGCGTAAAAGGCATCCTGCTGTCCAGAGGTATTGACCGTATAGAACTTGCCGCTGCGAATCTCGGCCTTGGCATTCTCTTCGATTGAAACAGCGCCCTGAATACCCTTGACCTCGCAATTCTCGATCAATACCTCGGAGCCGAACAGACGCATCGCGTATGCCCAGTGCTGTTTATTATCCAAATTCGAAGAAGTGGACTCGAAAAAGCTGTCAATCAAGGTAACAGTCGCGGTATTCGCACCGTTACGCCCCATACCGCAGAGGGTGAACTCACCTGAGATAACCCGGGCATTTCGGATAGTTACGTTCGCATCGTTCCAATAGGCGATCGCTGCAGTGTTGTAGGAACTTCCGTGCCAATGGTATTCGGGGTCGTTGATTAGTGTGACACCGTCGATCAGCAGATCGCCTCCCGTAACATGAATCAACGATTTATGTTCGTGTACATCGGAAGCAGCGGCAACTACGGCCGTAGAAGCTGCCGCACTGTTGTCGAGCGTACCTTTGCCGGTCAGCGTAAGACCCTTTTCGGCAGTCAGGAAATTCGCACTGCCAAGCTGGAGGGTCACACCTTCCTTGATGTCGATGGTCTTATGCTCTTCGAAAGTAAGTTCTTCGGAGCTCTTCGCCGCAAGGTCGATATCGGAAGCAACCTCGATATTGGCTATTTCGGGATCTGCCAAAGCTCCGATCAGTTCATCCGCATTATCCACTTTTGCATTTTTAACAACCTGGAACGTGCCGTTCGGCGCTGGGGTCTCTGCAATTTTGACTGCTTTGTAACCCTCGTCCACAAAGTTTGTACCGGCTCCTTCGGCCGCATTGTCGGCGGGATTGAAATTCTCGAAAGTACCGCCCGTCACTACGATGGATGCCTTGCCAGCCTGACGGTTGGAGTCATAACAATTGAGCAGGAAGCGGTAGGGGTCTCCCTCCGTCTCGGTCTGGACAATGCTAAACGTACCGCCTTTGATTTCGGCCTTGCCTTCGTGTACATAAACCGCCGAAATATTTCCGACGAAAGTACCGTCTTCGATGATCAGGGTTCCTCCATACTGCACGTCGCACGCGTAGCAATCGTTATCCTTGGCCTTTACCGTACCGTTCTTGATGGTAAGTGTTCCTCCGCGAACGGAGAACAGCGACCAATCGTTTCCTGCCCACACATCAGTTTCGTTCGTAATCGTATGCCCATTCAGATCGATCTCGACCGTCTTGCCGTTTTCCACAACCAGAGGCTCCTTGACCGTCATATTGTCCGACAGGGTGACGCTGCCGCCGTTGGCCAGTGCGGCACGCAGTTCGGGATAGTCGTTGATGTCGGGCTTGTAGAACTCCGGATCAATCGTCACGTTGAACGTACCCTGTTTGGTCAGCAGGTTACCGGATACGTTGGTGCGGTAGTTGCGGCGGATCGGAATATTCTTGAAGTCGCCGTTGGTCGAAATTTCAGTCGTGCCGTTGAGGAACGTCATCGAAAAATCGGCCAGCGTAGCCTCCTCGACGGGGGCCCAGATATAGTCGACCGTCAGATCGCCATCGGCGCTGAGTACGTCGGCGGTATATTCCACCGCAGCTGTCGCCGCGCCGATCTCGCCTTTTTTGGCGTTGAACGAAGTCGGAACGGCCGTGAAAGCCACTTTCACTTTCGTTGGCTTTAACGTGGGATCGGGAATCGCAGCCATGTCAAGCGTTTTGACGTTCAACTGACCGAAAGGACGACGCAAGGTAATGTTTTCCGAAAAAGCTCCCTTTACCTGGTAGTCGAGCAATGCGCCGGTAAAGGCATCGAATTCGTCATTGTTACCCGCATAGTTGCCTTTCACCGTGATATTGGTCAAATCGTCCGTATTATAATGATCTCCGGTCGAGCAGTCGGCCCAGAATACGAAGTCATAAGTCTGCTGGGCCACCAACCGTAGGTTGAATGTTGCGGTCAGTTTACCATCGGCGCCTTTCTGCACGGTGGCGGACTGTTGTTCGCCATACTTCGCCGGAGTCGTCCCCGAATGGTAGATCTGGAGCAGGCAACGGTCGATTTTCGCCCCGTTGCCGAAGTCTGCCGCCGTGGCACGGGTCTGCATCCCTTGCGGGATGGTAACGGTAATGGTCTGGGAGGTGGCTCCGTCGGAAACGAGCCCTTCATCCTTCTGACACGCGGTAAGGGTCATCGCAAGGCCCACCGCCAATAGGAATAATTTTCTCATAACTAATTGGTTTTTAAGGAATTACCCCCCCCCTCGAGGAGGTCCCGAAGAAGTTGTAACTCAGCGGTTTGTAAAAAAATGTTATTAAAAGAACTTGCTTCGTCTTTGCCTTTGTACCCGCAGGAGCGGTCAGGCTCCTGCGGATTGAAAGTGTTATTGAGCCACCACCTCGTAGTTGTAGGTGATGCCGTCTACTGTCTGTACATTGTCCTTATAAACGTATCCGTCGGCTGCGGCAGTCTGGTTATCCTCGAAATAACCGCCCTGAATTGCTACCGTACCATCGGCGATATACACGTCTTTCATGCCCGGGTAACCGGAGAAATACCCGCCTGTAATCGTGGTCTTACCATTTTGATTGTAGAGTGCGTAATATTTGCAGTCGTTCAGAATCGTACCGCCGGATATCGTCACGTTGGCTCCTCCGATTGACTGGATGGCTTCGATCCGACCCCCCTTGACAGTCAGCTTGGTACCACCGCCAGCTGCCATCAGCGCATAACCCGTCGGAGAGTTCCGGTTAATGACGTTACCGTTCTCGATGGTCATATCGGCGCTGCCGGTATTCATCAGCGTAAAGCCGGGACCGTCGAACGTTCCGTTCTTGATGTTGCAGATACCTTGGTTATAAATGACGACACCGTTGGCGTCCGTAGCTTTCGTAGCGGTGAAAGTTCCTCCTTCGACAGTCAGTGTAGCTCCCTGTTCGTTCATGAAAATATAATCGCTGGCAGTCATCTTTCCAATACCTTTGACGGTAAGCTCTTTCTTGTTGACGATCTGTTGTTTGCCGACAGTCAGAGTAACAGCTCTTTTAAAGTCGATGACGGTAGGTTTCTCGATTGGAATCTCGCCACTCGTTTCCGGAATTTTCGTCAAATCATAATGATACCATACATTGACGTTACCACCGTCTTTCAAGAGGGCAACGAAGCGTTTCAATTCGGTCCAGCGATCCTTAACAACGCCATCCACGATCAATTTAGCCGTGCTTATGTATCCGGCAGTGAAATTGGAAGCCCGCCAGCCCATATATTCATCGGTGAAATAGCCGGTTGCTACTCCGTCTGCCTGTTTATCCACCTTGTTGTTGCGGAGTTCCACGGTGTACTTGTCGTAAGTGTCGGCTTTTTTCGACACATTTACCATATTGCCGATAAATGCGTGGGAGAAACTTTGCTCCATAGCATAGAACAAATCGCCGTCGCTATAGGAATCCGCATCCTGACCTTTGTAAGTATTGTTGAGAGTAATGCCGCTGACCGAGCAGCCCTCAATAAGCACGTTGCGCTCGAAAGTCTGGAAATAACCGATAAGGCCGGCAGCTTGCGAACAGTAGGTGAACGTTTCGGGATTAAATACGTCGATAGAGCAAGCGGTTACCGAGCAGTTGCGGACCGTGACATCTTTCGAGCTTGTGCTGACGAAACCGATCAGGCCGCCGATTTTCTGAACGCTCTTAATGGCCGTATTCTTCATATGGCAGTTTTCCACCGTACCGTAGTCCATGCGGCCGACCAATGTACCGCCGCGATAGCAGGTCACTTCGGCGCCGTCGATCGTGAGGTCTTTCACGTTGCCCTGAAGCACATAGAAGAAACCTCCGTAGTAAGTGCCTTTACCATTAGGTTGACCTGTGGCGTTGTCAACGTAGAGGTTCTTGATCGTATGGCCGGCGCCGTCGAATTCCACGAAGCCTTTGCCTTCCGTATCGATCGGAGTCCAAGGGTTATCGGCAGAGCCTTTAAGGTCGATATCGGCCGTCAGCACGATTCGGGCACACTTGCCTTGGGCAATCAGCTCGATCGCTTTTTTCAGCGTAGCGACATCGCCTGTAGCATAAGTCGTAACAGTACCGGCTCCTTTCCCGAATGTAATTTCCGTAACCGTACCGTAGATCTCCACATTGCCTTTCACCACGTTCAGTTTTCCTACGGTAACGCCCTCGGGGACAATCAGGGTGTTGCCGGCAGTTGTGGCTTCGACAGCGGTATAGCTCGTGCCGTTCAGCGTGACAGTCGATTCCGGAAGATTGATGATAAGTTTATTCGTAGTGGGCACTGTAATATTGACGGCCTCGGGAGCCTGGCCGTTCTGTTCGGTGGTGTAGGCGAGAGTCACCTGCTGGTCGGTCTCAGGCAGCGTAATGGAGATCTCCTTGGCAGCCTGCTCGGCAGTCAGGGTGTGCGGAATCTCGATGGTCGCCGCAGTCGTTGGAGCGGTCGTTACGGTAATATCCGTAGCGCCGTTTTCGATTGCCTGAGCTACCTCACTGACGCTTTCTACTTCCGCAATCACTTTATCAATGGGACTGTTTGCATCGAAATTCGGATCGATCGTCACGCTGATCGAGCCTTTCTTGGTCAGCAGGTTGCCCGACACATTGGTGCGGTAGTTGCGTCGGATGGGAATGTTGGTGAAAGCGTCGTTCGTGCAGATCGCCGTTCCGTTATTGAGGAACGTCATCGTGAAGTCGGAAAGCGCGGCCTCGGATTCCGTGGCCCAGAGGAAGTCCATCGAGATCGTACCGTCGGCCTTGGCCAACTCACCTGCCGTATAGGTCACGTCGGCCGATCCGCTCACTTCGCCCGTCAGGGCGTTGAACGTCGTGGGCAGTCCCTTGAAAGCGACACTGTAGCCCGTGGGCTTCAGCGCCTCGTCTTTGATTTCGTTCAGGTCGTTGGTCTTTACCACCAGCAGACCGAAAGGACGCTTCAGGGTTACCGGTTTCGTGAAAGAACCGGTAACTTTGAAACTCTCTTTGGCGAAAAACGCGTCGCGCTCGTCGCTGTTGCCCACGAACGGCCCGATTTCCGTGATCGACTTCAAATTCGCCGTATTGTAGACCTTGTCCGTAAAGTTGCCTTCGCTGCCCTCGGCGCAGTCGGCCCAGAAGACGAAGTCGTAGGTTTGCGACGATACGAGCCGCAGGTTATCGAACGTAACCGTCTTGCCGCTCACGCCCTTTTCGATGCGATCGTACAACTTGTCGCCGTGGTAGATTTCCAGAATACAGCGGTTGACCGAGGTGCCGGTGCCGAAAGCATCGGTCACGGCACGGGTTTGTACTCCGCTCTGCGGAATCGTTACCGTAAACGAGGATGTCGTTGCTACGTCGGAAACGAGCCCTTCATCCTTCTGACACGCGGTAAGGGTCATCGCAAGGCCCACCGCCAATAGGAATAATTTCTTCATAATATGTTGAATTTTATGGGTTTTCTTGTCTGTGGTAATTTATCATTCGTTATCTGTTATTCGAATGTGGCCGTTACGTGGGTCGTGTAGTTCTGCTGCAGTTGCAGCATGTCGAGTCCTTTGGTCACATTGCCCACCGTGATCGACAGGCCGATGGATTGCCCCGCATACGGCACGAAGAGGAAATCTTCGCCGACCGAGTTTGACCCGGCAGTCGTTGCCGGGAACGCGAGTGTCAGAGTTTGCGGAGCGGATGTCGTTTCTGTCAATACGTCGTATTGTGTCGGTACGTTCGTGTATGTAACCGACACCTCTTGCCCGCCCGTGCCGAATGCGGCCGTGTTCTGCATCGCCAACTTTGCCAGCGGGCGTTTCAACGTGGCCGATACGCCGTTGCCGCCGTTCCACTGTACACCGGGTAGGGCGAAAGCGAAAGCGTCGCGCCCACTGCCGGGCGTATAGGGCGTCCGGGTAAGCGACACTTGCCGCAGGTTGTCGGTCGTATAGGTTCCCTTGCCGTAATCGGCCCAGAAGAGGAAGTCGTACGTGCCGGGCACCAGTGCGATCTCAATGGCTGCTTCGTCAAGCGTTCCGTTTGCTATCTTATGTAGTACGCATCGGGGCTTGGTGTCATTTGTCCAGGCCTCGAAGGTATAGGTCAATGTTTGTTCTGCAGCCGTCGCGCCGCGCGTCGCCGCCTTGGCTGCAGGCTCGTTCTTCAGCACGCTTTCCGAGTGCAGGTAGATCACACCGTTCACGGGCATAGTCGGGGCGGGCGTGGGTTTCTCGTCCTTGCTGCAACCGGCAAAGACGGTCAGTGCGAATAATAATATGGTAACTATCTTTTTCATCCGGATGTCAGTTTAGTCAGGGATCGTAATATTGATGTCGCCGTCGAAACCGGGGTCTATGCCGATGCCGGGGGCGTAGTCGCGCGTGAGGAACTCGTCGCGTATAGTCGTCAGTTTGCCCCGCACGATGGGCACGTCGATGCCCTCGATGCGGTTCAGCAGGTTGCCTTCGCTGTCGCGGATCGTAAGATCGACCTTCACGGCCGACTCCGAACCATTGACGAAGATGTAATCGCTGGCCAAGTGGGCCTCCTTGTTCGTCAGAGGCGTCATGTTACACTCGAACCACATCCCCGTGCGGGCGTCGTTGGGCTTGTTCGTGTAGGCGTTGAAACCCGATGGGAAGTACCCGGCGTAGTCCACCTGTACCCGTATCGTCGAAAGGTCTGGCGTTTGGGACAGCAGATCGTCGGCCACGGATCCGGTTATCTCCGAGTGTCGTGCGGCCAACTCATCAAGAAACTTGTCGATGTCGGTAGCGATGAACTCGATCTTGGCCATCGGGCGCTGGAGCGTTACAGTCACATCTACAGTTTCGTTCCAGCGGTCGCGATGGGCCTTGAGGTCGATCTCCTGCCGGGCAACGTAGGTATCCTTATGGTCCTCGTCACCGATGTAGTTTCCGGCAGCGGGCACGCTGATTGACGAGAGCGAAGGAATCGTATAGTATTTGTCGTCCACGGAACCGTTATCCACGTAGTCCATCCACGCTACGACGTGGTAGCGGGCAGCGTGTAGCGCCAGCGAGGTGTGGATCGTGTGGTGTCCGTCCGCCGCCGGCTCGCAGCCGAGCACACGCCGTTCCGCGAGTTCGCCGCCGATCTCGTCGCGGAATACCTCGACGATCCAGCGAACGTCATACGCGTCAATAACCTCCCCTTCGGAGCGTCCTGTCTGCTCGTAAGGTTCTATTTTCGGGTCTATCGCAAGAGACAGATTCGCATTGACCAGCGTGGGATCGACGCCTTCGTTTTCCGGAAATTCCAGTACGGTCTTGTCACAGCCCGTCAATACGAGAACGAGTAAATGGGCAATATATATTGTTATTCTTTTCATCTTCCGCTCCTCCCTTATTTTCCGAACCGATACAACAGATTGATGCCCACCTTCGTCAGGCCCCAGTAGTTGTAAGCCCGTCCCTTTTCGAAGCGGGCGCCGTTTGGTATATTATAATAAGTATCGTATTTCGTATGGACGTATCCCGCGCCGACGGTGAACTCCGCTGCCCAATGGCGGGCGAAGGGCAGCACGTAACCGTAGCTCAACCCCACGCCGTAGAAGCCGTCGGGCGACTGGTAGCGATTTTTGTTGTCCACAGCGATATTGAAAGCGCCGATGTTGAGATGCACTCCGAAGAAATGACCCTTCATCGGGGCTTTCAGCCAGTAGCGGAATTCGGGCTGAACAGCCAGAAAACGCAGGCGGTAGTCGCGTGCCACGGTGTAGGGGCTGTAGATGATCGGCAGATCGATCGAGTAGTGGTCGCCGAAACTGTACTCCACGCCGAGGTTGGCGACCGTAGCGGCCAAATATGCCACATTGGTTTTAATGGCCCAGCGATAAAGAGGACGTACGGGGTCGAACATCATTCCCTCCAATGCCTCAACGACCGACTGTGTCGATTCTGATTCCGGCTCTGCGGATATTTCCGCAGGTATTTCGGAGACAGGGTTACATGCAGACTCAATAACTGGCTTTTCCGATGTCGGTTCGGCTTCGCTCCCGGATAATGAATCAACCGGCATAACATCGCTCTCCGGTTCAGGCATCTGATTACTTCCCGCACTACGGAACACATAGGCCACGGCTATCACATCCGTCATTCCTCGCCACCGTTGCGTAGAATTCGTCGTCCGAAAATGCTCCTCTTTCAATCCCTCATGAACGATAAAATAAGACTTGACCTGATTGCTTCGATTTTTCGCAGCTGCAAGGTTTGTCTTGAAAGAATCGTAAGAGGAGCAAAAACCCAGCATACGCACTTTCATATCTCCTGATTCGATTGAAAGCTTGTGTTGTCGGATAGATTGAGTCAGTGAGTTGATAGCGGCTGCATTTCCTTTATAATCCGCCCAAAACATCCGTCGTTTCGGGGCAAATCGGAAGACAACCGTATCCTGCTTCTCCGATGCGAGCACACTCGTCTTCTGCCGAGTACTCTTGCTGGCTTTGGCGGATAGAACACTGTCTGGCTCTTGAGCCGCAGCATTCAGCCCGTACAGCAGGAAGCCGAGTAAAAAAAGCCTCGGGAACAATCTCGAACGACCTTTTCGATCTGAAATACTTTTGTCAAAACAAATCATACTAAACAATTAAATAGACAAAGATTTTATTCCTCATCTGCTTATAAAGATACAGAAAATTTCTGGAATAGCGGCATGAAAGGCATGAAAATGCGCTGAATGGCTTAGTATAAAAGCGTTTATGAAGCCAACCGGTGCCAAAGGAAAAAATGAGGTAACGCAAAGGAAAGCGGAATATTGAAGAAGAACGGTTGCCAAATCATTACCTGTTAAAAAAAAAGCATATTCTTATAAACTGCTTATTTTCAGCGTGTAGGATAAATGATGATGCCTGGCGCAATGGTAGGAGATTTGCTTCTCTATTCCGCATTCCGCCATTACCTTTTTCAGTTGTTTGCACATCGTCCAATAGTTGATTTTCCCGAAAACCAGCCTGTCTTCCGACAGATACTTGTACCGTTCGATTATCTGCAAGGGAATATCCAGCAGCTTCACTTGGAACGGGACATTTGTCTTGTGCCGTTTCGACAATATCCATTTCTCACCGTTCACCTCCACTATTTCGTCCGTTGTGAGTTCTTTCATATCCACGAAAGACAAGGCGGTGAAGCAGGCGAAAATGAACAGATCCCGCACCAATGCGAGGGTGGGGTTGTCAAACTCGTGCGCCATGATTCTTTTGATTTCGTCCTCTGTCAGATATTCCCGTTCCTTAACATTCGGGCTGATATGGAACTGCGCAAACGGATTTCTCGGTATCAGTCCGTTATAGTGCGCACGCATGACCACGCCTTTCAGCCACATGCAGTTCAGCCAGATGGTGGCGTTTTTCAGTCCCCGTTCAGCCGTAAGATAAGCCGCAAACTCCTTGATGAAGTCGGGCGTAAGTTCCAGCATGGACATGTCCGTCCGTCTGTAGAATGACTTGATAAAGGCTGCGACATAGTTCCTTGCCCTTACCATGACCTTATACGTGCCGATGCTGCGGTCTTTGCCGACACGTTTCAGGAAGTTGGCGCAATCCTTGTCAAAAGCCTTTATCAGTGTCTCATACTCGCTTCCTACCCCTTGGTAGGCATTGCGCACCATTTCAGCCGTTACGTATGCCTCTCGGTCGGATATGCGCTGATAGTGCTTGATGATTTGCGCCTTGATGTTGTCCAATGCCAGATTGACGTTCCGTGCTTCGGCACTCTTGCCTTTGGCTCGGTTGCCTTTCGCATCCCAAAGGGTTTTCGGGATGGTCTGCTTGCAACTGAACTGCGCCACAGTACCGTTGATTGTCACTCGTCCCATGATGGGGACAATACCGTCTTTCTCCTTGCTGCCGTTCACGTAGAACAGCACTTTGAATGTACTTCTTGCCATACTCGTTTTTTTTGTTTACAAAGTTAAATATCAACGAGTTAGACCTTGATACGCAAATCGGTGACAAACGGTGCAATAGCATCTCTCATATATGTTAAATATTACTCTTTCACGGGTAATGATTTAGTAACGAAACAACGTCCATTATCCGCATTTTTTGTGCTGAAACTAACTGATTATA
>ENA-OURV01001801-OURV01001801.1-human-gut-metagenome-genome-assembly--contig:-NODE-1801-length-16189-cov-15.679249_pt1 | contig 16189 bp, 17 predicted proteins | sample MGYA00242141_ERZ509072 | MGnify/ENA primary metagenome ERZ509072 (study PRJEB26280, sample SAMEA2338763) | human gut metagenome | biome: human gut; feature: human-associated habitat; material: faeces... | reverse complement strand
TTAAATAAAAGATATATTTTTCTAAATATATAACTCCAAGTTTACTACTTAACAAATTGTAATAAATAATTTTTTAAAAATGTAAAAAACACTTGACTTTCTAAGTAATACAAATATATAATAGCAAAAAGAGCTTATTTGGAGGTATTTAACATACATGCAAAAAAATAACGTATTTTACACAACAGATAAATATAATAATTTAACAGATGAACAAATAATATCTCAAATAAAAGAAAATGGTGATGAGCAAGCTTTAGCTTATATCCTAGAAAAATATAAAGATTTAGTTCATTCTAAGATAGGAAAATATTTTATAATTGGTGCAGAAAAAGAAGACATTATACAAGAAGGTATGATAGGATTATATAAAGCTGTTAAAAATTTTGATTTAGAGAAGCAAAATACATTTAAAACATTTGCTAATATATGTGTTGAAAGACAATTACAAATATTTGATACTTTAGATATTCATTTTGATGTATTTACACATGAATCTGATTTTGTTTATAATAACTATTTAGATAATATATTAAAGAGGCTAGATAAAACGGGTAGATTACAAGAGGATGAGTTAGGAAGACTTTATGTAGATTTATCTGGATATGATATACCAACTAGAGAACCAGTGTTAGTATTAACTCGTTCTAATAAAACATCACTATACCCTATGAGAGATATTGCTTATACAATTCATAAAATAGAATTAAATTCTAAAAATAATTTTGTTGTTTTAGGTGAGGATCAAGAAGTATATATGAAACAAATAAGTGCAGTATTAGATATTTTAGGTTATAAAGCACCAGAACTTATTTGTTATTCATATGTTTTACTGGATGGAGATAAGATGTCAACATCTACTGGGACTGTAGTATTGGTTACTGATTTTATGAAAGCCGTAAGAGAAACTTTAATAAAAGAATTTGAAGCAAGAAATAGTGAAATATCTGAAGAAAAACTAAATATATTAGTTAATGCTTGTATTAAGTTTACAATGCTAAATGTATCTAAAAATAAAATAGTTAATTTTAATTTAGAAAATGCAACAAGTTTTACAGGTGAATCAGGTATGTATATTTTATATAGTTTAGTTAGAATTAACTCTATTTTAAAAAATAATAAAGAGATGTTAATATTTTTAAAAACAGAAGAAAAGAAGGAAATTGCTAAACTGTCTATTGATGATTTAAATAATTTATTTTATTGTTTAATTCTCCTAAGCTTTCCTGCAATTCGTTTATTACACTATTAATTTCTTCTATCTTTTTGTTTAATATTTTTCTCTTTTCTTCAGCAGCTTTTCCTGTATATACTTTTTTAAATTCATTTATTGCATTATTAATATTATTTTTTCCATCTTTTAACTCTTGTATTGCATCATATATTTGATCTTTAAAATGTCTCATTGCTGCCTGATCTTGTTGTAAATTTAACATTTCACTATATATTTGTTGCCTATCTGCCATTTTATCTCAATCCTTTCACTTTATAATATATATGTTTTCTCTAGCAATCTATTTAAAATTGCCAGAGAAAGCACATATACTATGTGCTTTATAATTATGATACTGTATTTGCTTTTTCTGTTTTTTCAATATCATTTTTAGTTTGAGTCATAAGTTTTGTGAATTGACTTTCTATATTTTCAAAAGATGAGATTATATTTTGTTTTAATTTATTAAATTTGCTTTTAAAAGCTTCTGAAGCCTCACTCTGCCATTTTATTTTTGTATATTCTGCTTGAATCTTATTCATTTGATCTTTTGCATTTTTAAAGTTAGTTGATACACTCTTTTGTACTGACTCAACATTGCTTGTTACAAACTTCATTCCAACATCATTATGTATTGTTAAGTTTGTTATTTTTTTAGGTGATGTTTTTTGCGCTGCTGTTGCATTTGTTCCTCTATCTGCTTGTGAATAATTATTTGCAACTGTTTCAAGTGCATATGGTATATCAGTTACAACTAATGTTAACATTTCATTAATTTGTGTTGTAAGATTATTAAATTGTTTTACTAATTCGTTGTATCTCTTTCCATACCAAGAATTATGCATATTTTCAATACTTTTATATGCATTTGTCATTTGTGTATTTAGTTGTTGTCCATATGACCTCATTTGCTTTGCTTGTTTTGGCATTGCCTCATAATCAACATTTTGTATTTTTGCCATATTTATTCCTCCCTTTCTTTTACTGTAGTACATATTTTATTTGTACTATCAGTTGAAAAAACAAATGAAAAAATTTTGTTTTCCCTTTTACAATTTTAAAAATACAATTTAAATATATCAGCAACACCAAATACTTGTCAACATTATAAATAAAATTATTTTATTTGTAATTTTTTTGTAATATAATTGTAATTTTTATATATGGTAAATATATTAATAATTTTTTGACTTTACTATAAATTTTTCAAGTAACAACACTGCTAAATACATTATTCCAGCTACAATTCCTAATATAATAACACTTGTCATAACTAAGTCTAATTTGAATACTTGCCCTCCATACACAATTAAATATCCTAATCCTGCTTTTGATACTAAAAATTCTCCAGATATAACTCCAACCAAAGAAAGTCCAATATTAACTTTTAGTGAATTTATAAATGTTGATATATTGGCTGGAATAATAATTTTTGTTAGTATTTGAAATTTACTTGCCTTAAACGTTTTTGCCATTTTAATTATTTCTTTATCAGTTCTTAAAAAGCCATTTAGGTTTTCTAATATTGTTACAATCAAAGAAATTGCTACTGCCATAACAATAATTGCTGGCGTTCCTGCTCCAACCCAAATAATAATTATTGGTCCGAAGTGCTACTTTAGGTAAACTATTTAATACAACTAAATATGGTTCTGCAACTTTTGACAAAAAATTAGACCACCATAAAATAATTGCTATTGCTATTCCTAAAGTTGTTCCTACTAAAAATCCTACTACTGTTTCATATACTGTAACTCCTATATGTTTTAATAAATCATTTGAAGTCAAATTCATAAAGGTTGCAAATATTTTACTTGGCTGACTTGTTATAAAACTGTCTATTATACCATTATCAGCTAAAATTTCCCATATTCCTAAAAAAGATACAAGTATTAATATTTGTGTTAATAAAATTAAATATTTTCTTTTTTTTATTTTTCTTAAATATTCTTTTCTATCTTTTGAAATTATTGTTTTATTCATCTACTCCCAACTCCTTCCATAGAGTATTAAAGTATTGACTAAATTTTGGGCTTTCTCTACAATTTATTGGTGTTCTATTTTCTATACCAAAATTAATTTTATGAATATCTTTTATTGTCCCTGGTCTCTTGCTTAATACTAACACTCTATCTGACATACTAATTGCTTCTGAAATATCATGTGTTACAATAATTGCTGTGATTTTTTCTTTTCTTAAAATATAATAAATATCATTTGTAACCATTATTCTAGTCTGGTAATCTAAAGCTGAAAATGCTTCATCTAATAATAAGATTTTAGGTTTTACTGCAAGTGTTCTAATAAGTGCTACCCTTTGTCTCATTCCTCCTGATAATTCTGAAGGATATTTATCTTTAAATTCATATAAATTATATTTTTTTAGTAATTCTAATACATATTCTTTATTTACATTATCCTTTTTTCCTTTTACCTCTAGCCCAAACATTGTATTGCTTAAAATATTTCTCCATTCTAGTAAACAATCCCTTTGTAACATATATCCTATTTTGCTAGAAATTCCATTTACTTTTTCTCCTTCTATGTATATTTCTCCTGTTGTTTTTTCTTCTAGTCCTGCAATAATTGATAATAGTGTGGATTTCCCACATCCACTTGGTCCTATAATACTTACAAATTCGCCCTTTTTTACTCTAAAATTTACATTTTTAAGGGCTAATATTTCTCCTTCTTTATTTTGATATTTTTTGCCTATATTCTTTACCTCTAAAATATTTTCCATTTTATTCCTCCTCATATTTTTCTAATATATTTTATGTAAAATATATATAAGGAGTTCTTTTTTTGCTAAATTAATCTAATAGTATAAAAATAATGTCTCCTGTATGATACAGAAAACATTCTTGTTTAATATCTTGTTTTTAATTTAAATAAATTTAAAAGTGTAATTTTATTTATAATACTTCTTTCTTTAGCTTTAGCAATTCTTCTTTATTAATTTCAGTACTTTCTATTATTATTTTTTCATCTATTCCTTTTTTTATTAATCTTTTTGCCACTTCTAATTTTCCCTCTATTTTGCCTTCTATTTTGCCTTCTTTTTTTCCCTTCCTTATCATTTCTCGATTTTCATTTACTAGTCTTTCATATAAATCACTCATAATATCTCCTTTCTTTATTTTAATTTCTAATTTTTCTAGTAATTCATTTTTGGTTACTTCTTCCAATGTATCATTTAGCAAATAATATATTATATCACTTATCTCATACAACTGTTTTTTATTTTTCGCATGTTTTACAATCAGCTCTAGATTTTCTTTCAGTTCTTGTTTATTCTTCGATTTTTCTATTATCATTCCATAACCAAATAAGCTTTGTTTTTGCAATAAAAATGATTTAGATAATTTGTTTATTTCAATCAAATTATATTCTAAGTCTATTTTGTAATTTTCGAATACATAATCAGATATTTGCTTTTCTTTAAAATTTTTTGGTATTTTCCATTTTTCATTTCCTGTATAAATAATAATTGGAACAATAATTGGATATCTTGTATTTTGATTTATTTTCTTTGACTTTTTCCATTCTTGGATAATATCTATACAATAATTTAGAATTCTATATGGCATATTGTTATCAATTTTTGATTGATGTTCTACTAAAAAAAATACTTCTTTGCTTTTTAGCCTATAAACTATGTCCGCTTCTTTTGATTTATACTTTTTTGTAATATAACTATTAGTATATTTTATAAGGTCTTGACTTTGTATTTTTTCATTAGGTTCAAGAAAATCATTTATAAATTTTCTCATTTCTTTTTCATCTTTTAGGATATTTTTTATTAATTTGTCATGTCTGTTATTAATTTTGTTTCGATTTATGTTATAATTAGCATTTTCCTCTGCTAATTGAAAAATCGCATTTAGTCTTAAAGTATGTATACATTTAATGTAGTTTTTGTATGTAAATACTTTCAAATCTCTCCTCCCTATTATATTGTTTTTTGATGTGAATGTCAATATTTATTAATTAGTAAAATGTATTTTTCTTATATAGCCTGTATACCACCTCCTTATTTTTTATTTCTTGGTAATTAGATTGAATTTTCGAATTTAAAAATAGAATTAAAATTTCTAAAAAAATAAATTATGATTTAAATTATTTTGAAATCACCTTAAATATATTAAACCACAAAAACAGGAAAAATCCAAGCTTTTTCCTGTTTTTTCACTAATTTTTCATCGCAAAATTCGACAATTATGTTCTATATGTATTACATTCGTACTTATATTTTAATCAAAATAACTGCTTATTTCTTCCAACTGTTCAAAATCTTTTTGCCTTAAAACTTCAAATGCTACAATTGCTACTGAATTTGATAAATTTAATGAACGCAATGTATGCCTCATTGGTATTCTAATTGTCTGATTAATATACTTTTGTAAAATATCTTCTGGCAATCCTTTTGTCTCTTTTCCAAACAATATAAACACTTCATTCATACCGCTATAATCTGGATCTGAATATACATGTTTTCCTTTAGTTGTAGCAAAAAACATATTATTTTCTTCAGGTTTATATTTCTTTAAAAACTCTTCAAAACTTTCATGTTCTTCTATCTCAACTTTATCCCAATAATCTAATCCTGCTCTTTTAACAGCCTTCTCAGATATATCAAATCCTAGTGGATGCACTAAATGTAACTTTGCTCCAATCGCTGCACAAGTTCTTGCTATATTTCCTGTATTTTGTGGTATCTCTGGTTCTACCATTACTATATCTAACTTCATATTTTATTCTCCTTTAAGACAGAAGGGACAGGTCTAAAATGTCCCATTTTCATGTCAATTTATGTCTTTTTTTGTATTATTTATATTTTTATATAATTCGACAAAATTCATGGGACATTTTAGACCTGTCCCTTCTGTCTCACATATTCATACAAAATAATTCCTGTTGCTACTGATGCATTTAAGCTTTCTGTTTTTCCGAATCATTGGTATTTTTATTTTCTCGTCTGCTATTTCTTGTATTTGTTGTTCCACTCCATTTGCTTCATTTCCTATAATTATTACTTTTTTATAGTAATTTATATCATATATTGTATTTTCTGTTTGAAGTGATGATACTACTATTTTAAATTTGTGTTTTTTTATTTCTTTTAAAGTTTTTTTCAAGTCCTCACATTCTATTATTTTAACTCTAAAGATTGCTCCCATTGTTGAACGTACTACTTTTGGATTATAGCTATCTGCTGTTCCTTTTGATACCAATATTTGGTTTACTCCAACACTGTCAACAGTTCTAAGGATTGTTCCTAAATTTCCAGGATCTTGAACATCATCTAATGCTACAATAATATCTTGTGTATAATCAATTGTTTTATCCCCATTGTTTTTTTCTATAACAGCAAGCACTCCCTGAGGCTCTTGCACTTCAGATATATATTTAAAAAGTTTACTTGTTACATATATACAGTTATGTTTAGCAATTTCATACATCAAGTCTTTTGGTATACTTTCTGTTTTTTCACAATCATCACATAAGATTATTTGTTTTATTTTAGCATTCTCTTGGATTGCTTCTTTTACTATTTTAATTCCTTCTACCAAATATTCATTACTTGCATCTCTTTCTTTTTTTTCTTTTAGCTTTCTTATGTGTTTTATTAATTCATTATCTTTACTTGATATTACTTGCATTATTTTTATTCCTCCAAAACATAAATTTAACCTAATAAATATTTAACAAATTTTGTAGTATCATTTAAAACTTTTCTTTCACTACTTGTTCCTATATCTAATGTTATCATTGGCTTTATTCCAGCTGAGAATTTTATCTTTGTTCCATATTTCTTTACCAATTGTGCTATATCTATTTTAAATTTATCTTCACTACTACTTGCTTTAAATGTAAATACTACTGCATTTTTTCTACTTGCAATTTTTTCTATATCTAATTTCTTTGATATATATTTTATTCTTGCTATATCAATTAAATTTTCTAATTCTTTTGGCATGTTTCCAAATCTATCTATAATTTCATCAATGACATTTTGAATATCTTCTTCATTTCTACATAAAGCAATATTTTGATATACTTCTATTTTTTGATTTGAATCGCTTATATATTCGTCTGGAATATAACTTGTTACATTTAAATCAATTTGAATTTCTGTTTCTGGCCTTACTTCTATACCCTTCATTTCTTTTACTACTTCATCTAGTAAATTGCAATACGTATCATAACCAACTTGCTCTAAATGTCCTGACTGTATTTCTCCTAGTAAACTTCCTGCTCCACGAATTTCTAAATCTCTCATTGCTATTTTAAATCCAGATCCGAATTCAGTAAATTCCTTGATTGCCTTTAATCTTTTATCTGCAACTTCTGAAAGTAATTTATCTCTTTTATAAGTAATATATGCATATGCTTGCCTATCACTTCTACCTACTCTACCTCTGATTTGATACAATTGTGCTAATCCCATTCTATCGGCATTTTCTACAATTATAGTATTAGCATTTGGAATATCAATACCTGATTCTAAAATAGTAGTACATACTAACACATTTGATTTTTTATCTATAAAATCTTGCATAATTTCTTCAATTTTTGTCCCTGACATTTGACCATGTGCATAAGCAACATTTGCTTCTGGCACTAAATTTGAAATTTGACTTGCTTTTCTTTCTATACCTTCCACATTATTAAATAGATAAAATACCTGACCTTCCCTTTCTAATTCTTTAGTAATTGCTTCTTTTATAACTTCTTCATCATATTCTAACACATATGTTTGAACAGGTCTCCTATTACGTGGAGGTTCGTATATAACAGACATGTCTCTTATTCCTACAATTGACATATGCATAGTTCTTGGAATAGGGGTTGCTGTCATTGTTAAAACGTCTACATTAGTTTTTAATTGTTTTATTTTTTCTTTTGCTTTTACTCCAAAACGATGCTCTTCATCTATTATTAATAATCCTAAATCCTTAAATTCTACATCTTTGCTAAGTAATCTATGTGTTCCTACTACAATATCAATTTCTCCTAAAGCTAAATTCTTAACAACTTCAGATTGATATTTTTTACTTTTAAATCTATTCAATATGTCAACTTTTATTGGATAATCTTTCATTCTTTCTTTGAATTCTTGATATTGTTGTTGAGCTAAGACAGTTGTTGGAGCTAAATATGCTACTTGCTTTCCATCCATTGTGGCTTTAAATGCTGCTCTAATTGCAACTTCTGTTTTGCCATAACCAACATCACCGCAAAGTAGTCTATCCATTGGTCTTTGACTTTCCATATCTTTTTTTACTTCTTCAATACATCTTAATTGATCCTCTGTTTCTTGATATGGAAATTTTCCCTCAAATTCATTCTGCCATGGAGTATCTTTTCCAAAACAATATCCTAAAGCTTTTTCTCTTTTAGCATATAATTCTATTAAATCTTTTGCGACTTCTCTTAAATTTTTCTTTACTTTAGATTTCGTTTTTTCCCAGTCTTTACTTCCTAATTTATTAATTTTAGGTTGTATTGCATCTCCTCCAACATACTTTCTTATTGAATCCATATCGTTTGTTGGTATATATAAAATATCATCATCTTGGTATTTTATTTTAATGTAATCTTTAATAGTTCCATCTGCTTTTATTGTATTTACTCCTATATAAATTCCAATTCCATACTTCTTATGTACAACATAATCTCCTATTTTTAAATCTGCAAATACAACTTTTTCTCCTTCTTTATAAGCTGTTGGTATATATTTTCTTTTTGTTTTTTCTTCACTAATTAATTCATCTGCAATAATTACAATTTGATTTAATTCATGATTTTCAAATCCAGAAGATAGTTTTCCAACAGAAATTGTTATAATACTTTCTATTGATGAAACTATTATTGTTTTATCTAGCTTTTCTTCTATTCTACAGATTATTTCTCTTTTTTTTAGTATTTGTTTTAATTTTTTAGCTTTTTCTTTTGTTTCTAATAAAATATAAACCTTCTTTTTTTCATTAATTGCTTTTTCTAAATCTGTAAATAAGTTATCTATCTCACTTTTAAAATAATTTATTTCTCGATAATTAAATTTATATTTTTCTGCTTGTACTTTTATATTAGTATCTTGCTTTTCTATATATATCAACTGTCTTTTTTCTAAAATTTTATTTATATTTTCTATTTTTATCATATTCGAAATTGCATTTGGCACTATTTTCTTTTTTTCAATTAAAGCTATCTTTAAATTTTTATTATCTTCTTGTATATTTTTTGCTCTCTGATTAATTTTTCCTATTTCATCTAAAAATATACAATAATTATTATTTAGATAATCTAATATCGTTCCTTGCTTTTCATAGAAACTGTCAAAATATTTATCAATTTTACTAATATAATTTCCAGCTTTTATTTGTTCTATATCTTCTTCTATTATTTCTTTATTTGCATTATCTTTTTTTATTTTATCGCAGATTTCTTCTATCCCTTTCTCTAGCACATATTCATGAGCAGGATATATAATTACATTTTCTTTTGTATTAATTGATCTTTGTGTAGAAATATTAAAGTCACGAATAGAGTCTATCTCATCTCCCCAAAACTCAATTCTTATTCCTGTTTTATAACTAATTGAAATATCAACAATTCCGCCTCTTATACTAAATTGTCCTCTTCCTTCAATCAATTCACATCTGGTATATCCAAGTTCTACTAATTTTTGTTTTAATTTGTCTAAATTGAAACTATCTCCTATCTTAAATTTTAGTTTATTTTTATATAGTTTATCTTTTGCTGGTAATTTTTGCATTATTGCTTCTATGGTTGTTACTACAATTAAATTTCTTTTTGATTGTATTTCATTTAATGTCTCTATTCTTCTATATGGCAAATCTTTACTTTCTGCAATATAATCATATGTAACTATTTCTTTTTTTGGAAATAATACAACATTCTCTGTAAAATATTTGACATTTTCATATATTTTCTTAGCTTGTATTTCGTTATAAGTAATAATACAAATTGGCTTTTTCCCAAATTGATTTATAGCTGTTTCAATTTGCACTGCTCCCACGTCATTTAAGCCCGATATTGCTATCGGACTTTGTTTATTTTCTATTTGATTTAGTAATTCTTTAAACTTTTGGCTTTTTCCAAGCTCTCCTAATATTTGATTCATTTTTTTCTCCTAGCATAACACTTTAGATGTTTTATATTATACTACACTTTTTATAAAAAATAAAGTACTTCATTATGAAGCACTTTTTTGCTCTGTTATTTCTTCTTTTTTCTTATCTACTACTTTTTTTGACTCTTTGCCCATTTCAAAAAGAATCCATGCACAATAAGCAATAAAAAATATTCCTGCTATCATATTTGCAACATTAAATGTTAGCATATAAAGTAATCCTGTTAATACTCCTATAATTGCTCCTGATTTTTTCTTATTTAATGATAAAAGCATATATGCTAAAATTAATATAAGAAGTCCTACTGCAATAAATGATGTTTCTAACTTTGATAGTTGATTATATAAATTTGGTCTAAGTCCTACTACATCGATAAGTGCTAATGCTTGTAATGTAAGTAAAATAACTCCCCAAATTACTACAACTGACTTGTATTTTTTCTCGTTCATTTTTCATTCTCCTTTCTTTTGTATACAAATTTTATATCAAATTGTTAATATTTTGTCAATTATTTGACATTATTTTTTCTATATTTTTACTACTAATCTATCAAATTTTGAATAAATATACTTTTCTAGTTTTCCCATAAATTCTTTAGGCTCTATTTCTTTCTTTGCTACCATATCTAATCCTTTCTCCCAGCTGGCTGTTAATTTAGGATTTAACATATCTGGCATTGATTGATATACAATATCATAAATTAATTCACCTTTTTTAGTAGGTGTAATAATCTGAGTTTTTGTATTAATTTCTATGTATTTTATTTTTTCAAGTTTTTTCATTATTTCTGCCCTTGTAGCACTTGTTCCAATGCCTGCACCTTTTATTTGCTCTCTTAATTCTTCTTCCTCTATTAGCTTTCCTGCATTTTCCATTGCCAATATAATAGAACCTGAATTATATCTAGTTGGTGGAGATGTTTCTGCTTCTTTTAATTCAAAGTTTCTAATCTCTACTTCCTGTCCTTTTTTTAAATTTTTTAAGATTTCTAAATCATTTTGTTTTCCTTCTTCCTGTGAATTATCCACTTTTTCTCCATTTTTTGTTGATTTCTTTTCTTCCGGTTTTAATATTTCTAAAAATCCTTTATTTATACAAACTTTCCCACTACAATTGAAGGTTTCTATCGTCTTTTCATCTTCTATCTCAACTGTTACCTGAATTTTATTATATTCTGCTGGTGGATAAAAAATAGCTAAAAATCTTGATACTATTACTTTATATACTTTTTTGTGTAATTCTGGTAAATTATTATAGTTTTCATATCCTTGACCAGTTGGAATAATAGCATAATGGTCTGTTATTTTACTATCATTTACATATTTGGTTTTTATTATATTAGTAGAATATTTTTCATCCACCATTTTTCTTATATATCCTTGCACTTCTTCATCTTTATATCCTCTAGCTATTCCATTTAAGTTCTTTGTAATTTCTTTTGCTACTGCTGTGGAAAGTACTCTAGCATCTGTCCTTGGATAAGTTACTAATTTTTTTTCATATAAATTTTGTATTATTTCTAGCGTCTCATCTGGTTTTATCTTAAATCTTTTAGTACATTGATTTTGTATTTCAGCTAAGTTAAATAATAATGGTGCATTTTCTTTTTGTTTTGATTTTTTTAAATTTGCTATTTTCGCTATTTTGCCTTGAATACTTTGTATAAATTGTTTTGCATCATCCTCTTTTTTAAATCCTGATTCATTGTACAATTTATTTGATTCAAACATTTTTGATCTTTCTGTTGATTTCCACTCAGCTTGAAAAGATGATTGTTCATCTCCAAATTCTCCGAATAATTTTATAATACTTTGTTTTTACAAAGTTTCTAATTTCTCTTTCTCTTGCAACGATCATACCTAGGACACAAGTCATAACACGTCCTACTGAAATAGAAGCTCTTTCTTCATTTATTTTACTTGCTAAATTTCTTCCATATATAATTGACAATAATCTTGAAAAATTAATTCCTATTAAATAATCCTCTTTAGCTCTTAAATATGCACTATCTGATAAACTATCATATTCAGATAAATCTTTTGCTTCTCTAATACCTCTTAAAATTTCTTCTTCTGTTTGTGAATCAATCCATACTCTTTTCATTTTTGCATTTGGATTAGGGTGTGCCATCATAAATACTAATCTTTGAATATATTCTCCCTCTCTTCCTGAATCTCCTGCATTATAAATTTCTTCTATATCTTCTCTTTGCATTAGTCCTTTAACTATATTAAATTGATTTTCTACTTGAGGTATAATTTCATATTTCCAATCTGAAGGGATAAATGGTAATGTGTCTAATCTCCAAAATTTTAGTTTTTCATCATATTTTTCTGGGTAGCTCATAGTTACTAAATGTCCTACACACCATGTAATTATCCATTTTTCTGATTCTAAATATCCATTTCTTCGATTAGTTGTTATTTTTAGCGCTTTTGCAAATTCCATTGCAACTGATGGTTTTTCGGTTATTAATAATTTTTTGCCCAATTTTATCATCCTTTATTTTGTTTTTTCTTTTATATATTTTTTTGCTGTATCATAAATTAAATTATATCTTTTCATTGTGTCATTATCAGTAAATGTATGTCTTTTATAGATTTTATCTAAATATTGTTTATTATTAACATATTCATAACTAAAGTTAAAATTAAAATCATAAATATATGCAAAATGTGCGATTACCCTGTCTACATTGGTTTGTATTTTTTTATAATCAAGTAATTTCATTTGCATAAATTCTTCATAAATTTTATCTGCTATTTTTTAATCTGATATATCATCTTTGTTAAAGACTGTCCTTTTTTCTTCAAAAGTCATAATATAAAGTATATCTATTTTATCAGCATCTCTAATAATTTTTGAATGAAGTAATTCTTTTGGATTTAGCCCTTTTTCTATTTCTTTTCTATTATGATTTAAAATTGCTTTTTTTATAATTTCGTCATATTTCGCAGATTCTATAAAATTTCTTATTTTTCCCTGTTTGAATAAAATTTCTACTCCAAGTTTACCATGATCAATGCTATCTTTATCTGAAAAAGTATTGTATTGCTTTATTTGTTCAAATCTTCCTATATCATGTAACAAACCTATTAACTTTGCTAATTCTATGTTTTCTTTATCTAAATTTAAATTTTCTGATATTATCCCTGATATTTCTGAAACCCTTTTAATATGTTCTATTTTTAAAGCAATCTTTTTATCCTCTGAGTTATAATTTTTAACATACTTATCAAATTCCTCATTAGCTTTTTTTAAATCTATCACGTTTCCACCTCTTTCAACGCATTGTATCATTTTTCATTTTTTTATTCAAGAGTCTGTTTCTTATTTTATGAGATGTTCATGGATCCTTTTGATCAAACAGCTCCTTGGTCTATGGAAAGTATTAGAGGTTGTGCAAAATTTTTAGATAGAGTTTGGAATTTACAAACAATATTAATCGATGGAAATGAATATTCTGCTAAATTTGAACAAATGATGCATAGAGCTATAAAAAAAGTTTCTTCTGATATTGAAGATATGAAATTTAATACTTGTATTTCTACCTTTATGACAATGGTTAATGAATTTTATAAAGAAAAATCAATTAAAAATATTGATGATAGCATAATTAAAAATGGTGGATTTTATATATCAAGATATGAAGCAGGAGTTTCAGATGAAATGTCTAAAACGAATGAGAATATATCTGAAACAAGTAATGATATTGAAGATGTTCCAGTAAGCAAACAAAATATAAGACCGTGGAATTATATAAATTGGAATAATGCAAATAAAAATGCAGAATCTATGTATAATACTAATAAAATGAAGAGCAATTTGTTAACTACAACACAGGCAAAAATTGTTGATTATTGGTTAGAAAAAGCAGGTTTCAATGTAGCTTCAGATAGTTCAACTTGGGGAAATTACAGCAATGTTGATAAAGAAATAAATGGCTTAGCTTCGTCTGATTTTGGTAAAAATTATAAAGAAACATCAGGAAAATTTGGTGGAAATATTATTAATGCAACAGGAACAATAGAAAAAAATAAATCAAATAATATTTATGATTGGGCTGGTAATTTATGGGAATATACAGATACACCATATGAACAAACAGAATATTATATTTCTCATGGTGGATATTATGGAACATCTGGAAATATTTCACCAGCATCATTCATTAATGCATTCACAGGAGATGCATCAAGTAAAGTTGGATTTAGAATTTGTTTAAATATAGTATAGAATAGACAACATGCTAAATGCAGAATTAACAGAACATTTTGCCTACGAAGAATAGTTACTGAAAAAGAACAAAAAGATATTTCAAATATAGGAATTAAAATAATAAGAATATATGTAATAGGAGTTATGAATAGAAATCCCCGTGGCTTAGCCACGGGGATTTTTTACGAATAACCAAAATATATTAATGAAAAATGATTGGTGTTAGAAATTAAGATAAATCATATATGTTTATTATCTAATAAATAATAGTATATAATAAATATCTTTTAGTAATGATTTATTAATAGGTTAAGTTGAAAATTCTACATTATATTAATCAATAAAACAATACAAATTCTACTTATTATGTTTTTCCTTTTGATTGAAAAAACTTATTAAATCTAGAATCATTTGCTGATTTTCTACAGATAATGAATAAAATGCAGCTAATTCTATATTGCTCTTTTCGATATCGAAGTATATATATTCACTTAATAAATCATTGGGAGTTATATTGTAAATATTGCAAAGTTTTATTAATGTATCAATACTTCCTTTTGTTTTATTACGTTCAATGTCACTTATATATCTAGGACCTAAGCCTAAATATTCAGCAACTTTTTCTTGTGTTAGTCCCAATGCTTCTCTGGCTTTTTTTAACTTTTGACCATAATTTACGTTTTGTTCAGATTTTTTATTATTCATTTAATCACCTTTTATAATATATAACATTATTTTAAAAACAAAAATGAACTTACATACGAATAATGTCGGAATAATGTTTGATTATATTTTATAATTCTAGTATTTTCAATATAATTAAGAAATATTCAATAAATGTAAAAATGACAAAATTCGATATTTTATATAAAAATTCGCACAAAAACCGAAAGAACGTGGAATTAATATTGACAAAAACTAAAAAATAACATTATAATCTATATGTAAAATGATTTAGGCTATAAAATAGGTTATTGATATAAAAGCCTTTTGATTTTTGGCGAAGAAAGGATTTGAAAAAAATGAGTTTTTTTGTTATTGAAGGTGATAATGGTACTGGTAAGGATACGTTAGCCTTAAAACTACAAAAGAAATATGGATTTAGGATTATTACTAATGAAGAAGATATTGTACAACTAAACAGAGATGCCAAAAAATATAATGGAAAACAAAGGGTAAAAAAATTTTTAGAGTATGGTGCGATATGTAGTAAAAAAGTTAGAAATTCAGATCAAAATTCAATATTAGTGCGATATTGGATAAGTACTCTAGCAGCTGCGTATGCAGATAAAATTTTTACATATGAAGATGTATGTAAGATACAAGATGAAATATGTTCAGGGTTTTATAAGCCAGATGGTATAATATGCTTATCATGTGACTTTGAAAAAAGAATAGATAGAATTGAAAGAAGAAAATCAGATGATTTTGATGATATTACTATAGAGAGAAATCAGAGATACAGATGGTTTTTAGATAAAATCCAAAGAAGAATTAATATAGATTGGGTTAATATAGATACATCTGATAAAGATGCAGAACATGTTTTTCGAGAAGTTTGTAAATACTTGGATGAAAAAGAATATGATTTTGAAAG
>ENA-OURV01001794-OURV01001794.1-human-gut-metagenome-genome-assembly--contig:-NODE-1794-length-16224-cov-4.736595_pt1 | contig 16224 bp, 9 predicted proteins | sample MGYA00242141_ERZ509072 | MGnify/ENA primary metagenome ERZ509072 (study PRJEB26280, sample SAMEA2338763) | human gut metagenome | biome: human gut; feature: human-associated habitat; material: faeces... | reverse complement strand
ATATTTATATATTTCTATACGTAAATCTTAACACTTTAATCATAAAAAAAAAAGAGTGGGAAAACGTTATAATTTATTTTCCCCTACGGAAGCCTATATAAGCTCATTATATTAAATTTATATTACATTTTCACATTAATTCAAACAGAACTGTTCTCACTGACACTGATGCCTTTTACAATTAATCTTTTATTTGAGGCATCATTGCACGTAACAAGAGTTACAATCGCCTCATCAGTATCTTTTAGGACTTCAGTTTGATCTGGGTTAACATATGTTTTTTCATATACTTTATAAACATATTCTTCACCATTTAAGTTTGTAATAACTATTGTATCTCCAATATCTACTTTTCTTAAATTTCCAAACATACTGAAATTTCTCATATTATGCCCTGCTAAACACAAATTTCCCTTACCATTAATATCATTACTAGATATTTTGCAAATTGACTTCCATAACGAGTTTTCACTTGCATACTCTATAATTGGATACTCAATTTCAATTTTATCTATTTTAATTTTTCCATATACAACACATCCAGATACTTTCGCTATTTTTTTTGAATTTCTATTATCTTTTATATTTGTATTTCTATTATCTGTATTATCATTTAAATTGCTTTCATTAAATTCTTTATTAGCAACAATAATTCCATCTATCTCATTTATCATACTGCCTGTATCTTTTTTGGTTTTTTCCATATCATAATAGTCATAAGCAATCATTCCAACAAGAATAAAAATACTAACTATAAGTATAATTTCTATAAATAATTTAATCTTTTTCATTTTTTCCTTCCTTTGTTAACTAACCTTCTTCTGTTCTATTTTTATACTCAATAAAATCCGTTAAAATTATCTTTATAACTGCAATAACTGGAACTGCCAAGAACATTCCAAGTACTCCAAAGTATGCTCCACCTAATGTAACTGCAAAAATTACAAGTAGTGGGCTTATTTTTAAAGAATCTCCTACTATCTTTGGATTTATAATATTAGCATCTATTTGTTGTAATATAATAACAACAATTGTCATCCAAATTGCCTGTGATAGTCCACCAGTTAAAAGTGTAATAATAATTGCAATAACAACTGCTATAATTGCTCCAAAATAAGGTATCATATTAAATAGTCCTATCATAAATCCTAGTAGTACTGCATATTTTACTCCCATTATTGACATAGCAACTGATACTAAAATGCCAACAATTATAGCATCTAATAACTGACTTGATAAAAACTTAAAAAATACTTCATTTGTTTTATTAAAATAACGACCTATATTTTTATAAACATTTTTCTTAAATATTGCTCCTGAAAGCTTCTTTGCAAATCCTATTATTTCCCTTCTTTCTAACAATATGTATATTGAAACGATAATTGATACAAAAAAGTCGAAAATGCCTGTTGCAAAACTAATTGCACTTTGTGCATATTGAGTTATAGTATCTATATTAATAAGTCGAGTAAAATCATAATTTCTAACTTCATTTACAATTTTCGAAAAGAATTCACTTTTAAAGATAGAATCATCTGGAAGCTCATTAATGCTCTGCATTGTTATATTAAAATAATTTTGGAAATTACTTATTAAATCATTAAAACTTTGTAAAATTACAGGCACAACAAATCTTATTGCAAGAATTATAATTATAGTTACAATAGTGTATACTGTAATAATACTAAGTGGTCTTGCTCTTTTCTTTACTATTTTTATTTTACTATATATTCTTTCAAATTTTTTACATGGCAAATATAAAATATATGCAATTAGCACTCCTATAATAAATGGCATTATAATAGAAAAGAAATTTTTTAGCCAATCTCCTATTTGTGAAAAATTATCAAATATCTTATATATAATAATTACTGCTATTGAAAAAGAAAACCAATATAACCATTTTTTCCAATTCTTTTTTTCGTTCATTTTTTACCACCATTCTTATTAAAAAAAGAGATTATACACTCATCTTTAGTATTTAATCTCCTTTTTGTTTCTCTTATTTTAAAATTCATAAATATAACATTCTAGATTTCTTCTACCAAAGCTGATACATTCATTATAAGTGTTCATATAAACATCTACTCTGTTATTAGAAATTGCTCCACCTCTATCTTGTACAACAAACCAACCACCATTTGGTTTATTTGCAAAATATGGAATGTAAATAACTGTACCTAACTTATACCCACTTCCTGCTGCAACTGTATACCATGATGATGCCATAGCACCTGAAGAAGTTCTTCCATACCCACTTGACCCTGGTGCTTTACCACATGTTGAAGCAGTATATGCAGATGCATTTAAGGTTTTTACAGTTGGTGTAATACCTTCAACTTTTTTTGCAAGTGATGTAGTACTTGTTTGTGCAGGATTAGAAGTAGCTTTTCTTTCTGTCGAAGCTCTTGACGTTACTTGATTTGTTCTTACTTCTACAATTTTATTAACAGGTTCTTTTATTACTTCTGAAGAAATTTCTACCTTTTCTATCTCTACATCGTTTTGATATTTTGCTTTATAAGTAATTTCTTTAATTCCATCTTCACCTTTTTGAACTACTTTATCTTGTTTAGTTCCTGTACCTGTTGAAACATCTTTTGTAACAGTTTCATATGGAATTGTTATTTGTTCTTTTATAATTTTTTCAACAATAGAATCATAACTTTGTAAAATTTCTTCTATAGTTACTTCTCCTGTTTGATTTGCAATAGTTTGCTCTTCTTCATCTTTCTTAGAAATTTTTATAGTTTTATTATCTGATAATTCCTCATCACTCTTTGGCACCGTTTTTTCTTCTGGTAAAAGAATTATATGATTTTCATCTAAAATTTCTGAAACCTTAGTTTTTGATGTTAAAACCTTCATTTCATATCCATTAGATAAGATAATCTTTACATTGCTAACTTTAGAATTTGTTGCCATTACGCCAATTCCCATAACAAAAATCATTATTAAACTTATAACAATTATTTTCTTTAGCGATACTGATGCTTTATCATCTTTTTTCATATATTATTTTAGTCCCTCCTTTTAAGAAACAATCTTATTATAACATTTATATAAAAATATGTCAAATTTGGAAAAAACAAGGTTCTATATGTTACTTAATATAAATGTGAAATTCTTAGAGTCCGAATACATACAATTGTTAAGTAATTAAATAGTATAATATATTATATGATACTTGTACAATACTTATGACAATTAACATCTATATAGAGAAAATTTTATTAGCATTTTTATAAGTAGCACTTGCAGCTTCTTCAAGTGTTATATTCCTAAATTCTGCAATTTTAGCAGCAGTAAATTTAACATTTGTAGAATCATTTCTTTTACCCCTATTAGGTTCTGGAGATAAATATGGACTATCTGTTTCAATTAGTATTCTATCAATTGGAACCATATTCACAATTTCTTTAGCATTTTTTGAACTTTTAAAAGTAATTGGGCCTGCAAATGAAATATAAAATCCAAGCTTTAATGCTTCTTTAATAAGTTCCTTGTTTTGTGGACAGCAGTGAAAGACACCTGCTTTTTTTACTATTATTTTATTTTTTAGAATATCAATTGTATCCATAATTGCCTCTCTTGTATGAATAACAATTGGCAGATTATATTTATTAGCAAGTTCTATTTGATTTATAAATATCTCTTTTTGTAATTCTTTATTTTCCTTATTCCAATAGTAATCAAGTCCTATTTCTCCAACGGCAACAACTTTGTCTTTTTTTATAAGTTCCTCTAACATTTTATATTGATTTTTCCATTCGCTTGCTGAAGATGGAATATCATTTGGTGAAACTCCGCATGTGGCATATATAAATTCATTTTTCTTTGCAAGCTGTATAGCTTTTTTAGAAGATTCAATACTATAACCTGCTGATATTACTCTTGTAACTCCTTCTTTATAAATTTTACTTATAACTTCCTTTCTATCTTCATCAAATTTTTCGTCATCATAATGTGCATGTGAATCAAAAAACTCCATTTTTTCTCCTTTCTTCTTAAAAAATGACCCATTTTAAGATGGGTCATTTTCTACTAAAATCATAGCGTTCGCAACTGCATATTCCTTTAAATGAGATAAACTAATGTCAATACTTGCTATATTTTTTATTTCTCTATGAAGTATTAATTTAGGCTTCCCATCTTTACTATTTATTATTTCGATATCCTTCCAATCTAATTCATATTTATTTTTTAGTAAATCTGATAATGCTTTAATTACTGCCTCTTTTGCTGCAAATCTAGCTGCAAAATGTTCATAACAATTTTTTCCTTTAGAATTGCAATAAATAATTTCATTTCCGTGTATATACTTTTTCTAAAAACTTGCCATTTGAGCTTTCAATTGCATTTTTTATTCTTCCAACTTCGATAATATCAATTCCTGTTTTTACTTCCATTACCTGTCTCCATTTTATTCAGCATCAGTATAATAATTAGCATTTAAATCCTCTGCAAGATGCCATTTACCGATGAACTTTATAATTGTATTGTTTTCTAAAGAATATTTTGGTTCTACAACAACTTTTCCTTTTTGATCTATCGCTCCCCATTTTCCGTCCTTTTTTACACATGCATATCCATATTCATCTTGTTCTGTTGCATCATCATAAATATAATTTACTACTGGAACTCCGTTTTTATCTACAAATCCATATTTTTCATCCTTTTTTTGTAAGAATAAAGTATTAGATTTTAAAATATCTTGTTGTTTCTTTTCTTCAAATTTTAATGTATAATATTTATTTTCATTATTTTGTCTTACTTTAATATATCCTTTTTCAACATTAACTTCTGAAACTGTTCCTGTTAGCTTCACTTGGAATGTATGGCTAATAATATCAGATTCTGCCTGACCTTTATTGCCCTCTAAGAAATCTGCAGTATCTCTATAGAATAAACTTGTGTATTGGAAATCTAATAGTACATTGTCGTCTATATTTATTACTCCATATTTCCCATCTTTTTTAGCTATATAATTATTTGAGTATAAATAAGATAGTTCTTGATATTCTACTGGTACTTTTTCATCTCCTGTTTTTGAAACAACTCCAAATTTATTATCTTTTTTTACTATTGCATTGCCATCATTTATTGCAAGTATATCTGAATATTTATTTTCTAAGTAAACATTTCCCGTAGTATCTATAATTTTTAATTTATAATTTTCTTTTACAACATATGAATTATCTCCATATACTTTTTTAATCTCATCATATTTACATTCTAATGCTACTTTTTTATTATAATTAATTACACCATATTTATTTTCTGTATTTTGAACAACATATCCATTCTCGTATTTAGAAGTTAAATTTTCTATATTCTTATAGTCATTTTCTATAATAACATTTCCTTTAGTATCTATTAGACCTTTTTTATTATCTTTAACTGTAATAATGCTATTTTTTACACCGTCTAATGCATAAATTTCGTCATATTGACATGAAGCAATTTCTTTTCCGTTAAAATCTATAATACCATATTTTCCATTATTGCATACCTTTAATATGCTATCTTCTGTTGATAAATTATTATTCTCATCAACATTATAAATTGGTTCTACTAATTCATATTGTGAAAAAATTTGTCCTTTTTCATTTAATGCTTTTGTTTTATATTTACCTGTGTTATAGTCAACATCATATGTGCAAATAAACACTGCTTTTGATTTATTTGGAATTTGAATCATTTCTTCATAGGTTGGTTCAACAATAGTTTCTCCTTTTGAATTAATAACTCCCCATTTTCCATTTGTATATACTGAAAAATAGTCTATTGAAATTATTTTCTCATTATCTTTTGGCTTTGTATTTAAAATCTTAGAAAGTCCTACAATAACCATGATGATTACTGCAATTGCAATAATTACAGCTATTACCTTTTTTATATTTAACTCTCCGCCTGCTTCATATCTTCTTCCTCTATTCATGATATCCCTCCACATACGTTTTTCATAATTTATACTATAACACATTTATATATAAAATTACAAGATTTATTTTCTTTTTAAAATCATTCCCATGTCTTCTATAACTACTGTTTCCCATTGTTCAGTACTCTCTAGTAGTATGCGTACGTCTTTGTTGTTTTGTAAAAAGACATATTGAATATCATATTTATCGAAAATATATAAATAAGCATCTAATGTATTTGTATTAGCCACTTCAACAAATTGATTGTTTCCAGGACTAAATTCCTTTACAAATGGATCACATCTTCCATCTATAAATGTTGGAATATCATTAAATAACATCCAATTTCCCCAAACATTGTCATTATATATTTTATCCTTTATGTTATTTTCTTTTAGATATTCAATACATTTATATGGGAATTGTGCCCTCATAAGTGTCTCTTCATCATGTTTAAAATAATAATTAAACCATTTTCCTCCCATTATCATAGTTAGTATTATAAAAATAACACCACATATTGTAGTCACAATTTTCAAAATATTAAATATTTTATTTAAGCTAAAACTATTTACAATATATATAATAAAGTTTTTTACAAACTCATATCCCCATAGTAAAACTGTAAATGTAAATATTGGTGTTAGTCTGCAATATCTTAACATTCCAACTCCCCAGAAACATATTATCAATAGTTTAGATATAGACTCTTTATCTAATTGGTATATTTTTTTATCAAATGCAAAAGAAACAAATATTACTAAAAATAGTAAACATGCAATAGTACTTATAAAAGTAATTGGTTGCCATTCTGCAATCGTATTTGTTGCTTGGCTTGCGCTTGTAAATAGCATTTTTATACAATAATTGTATACTTGTATTCCATGAGGGTTTATTAAGCCTGCAATTATTCCTATTCCAATTGCCTTTAGCTTAGTAAAAAGCGCTTCTTTATGTTCATCTTTAGATTCTTGCTTTCTATCTTTCCATAAATAAGCTAAATCAACTAATAACAGTACAATAATTGGTGCAAAGACAGTCCAAATTGCTCCACCATGTAAATTTGAAATTAAAAAACCTGTTATTCCTAAAGTTAAATAATATGTAATTTTTTTTCTTTTTTTTATAAATATAAGTAAATTTATAAGCATAATAATTGCGGTAAGTTCTAAGGGTCTACCTACTGCCCATGTATATCCCATAATAATTAGCATACATACTGCAAATATGGAATATCCTTGTATATCTTCCTTTTTTATTATCACATTATAAATTGTTACAAATGCAACTCTTGCAAATAATAAAGTGGTAGCAAGTATCTCAATTCCCTGCAATCCAAAACTTCCATATATAACACTCAAAAAAACATCATAAAGCCACTCATGTGGAATCCAATTTAAGCCTTTATGCCAAGAAAAAACATCAACATTTGGAACATATCCATTTTTTAAAATCCAATCTCCTGTTTTTATATGCCATAAAATATCCAAATCAATTAATTGTACAAACCTTGTTTTTTCTAAAATAAAAAAAACTGTTCCAATTAATACCAATATTCCCCAGATTGTAATTAAGCATTTTTTTGTACTCCATTTTTTTAAAATATTTTCTCTCAACTTTTCTTCTCCTTTGTAATTAATTTTTATTATTAATATTACACACTTTACACTTTTTTTCAATACCTTTTTGAAATACCAACTAAAAAATATTTATGTTTATAGTTTTAAATTTTAAAAAAATCACGACCTTATTTAAAAGTATCGTGATTTTTCTTTAATTATCTTTCTTTAATTATTTTTATATAAACAAGTCCACCTATACATATTATAATTACTAGTCCTAGAATTAAATATATTGTTCTAGCCTGTCCTGTTTGTGGAATTACTGGTTTTTCTTCTTCAACTTTTCTGTATTTGAATATAACTTCTTGATTCTCTTTTGTATATTTACCTTCTTTATTTCCTACTGTTTCTATATATTCATATCCATTTATTTCTTCTTCGCTTACACTGTAATCTGTTCCTACTTTTCCTGTTATTGTAACATCTTGCTTTATACTGTTTCCTTCTTCATCTTGATATTTTACTATAATTTTTCCTGTTATAATTGCTTCTGGTTGTAGTTTAGTTACATCACTTATATTTCCTGCATTATCTATTGTTCTTACATATGCTACATTTTTGCCTTCTATAAATTTAACTGTTGCATTAGTATTGCCTTCTTCATCAACTTGCGTAGCAATTTGTTGCCACTGTGTTTGCTCATTTGGTTCTTCATATGCAACTTCTATTTTCGCAATTCCAGATTTACCATAATTTTCTGTTCCCTCTGTATCATATGCTTTTACATTAACTTCGCCATCTGTCGTGCTTTCCACAGTTTCTATTGTAGGTTTTAATTTATCTATATTAGCTACTTTAATTTTACTTGTATATGTTCTTCCTTTTGAATCTGTTACATTAATTGTATATATTCCATTTTTTTCAACAGTAATTGGTGTATTCTCACTCTTAGCGTTTTTGTCTTTTGTTTCAGATACAACTGTATCTCCTGCTTTTACAACTACACTTACAACTTTACTTGTTGTATTTTCTGAAGAATTTAAAGTAATACTTTGATTTGTCCAATTGTTATTACTTAAATTATAATTTGCTGTTGGTCCAAAATATTCTAAATTTACACCTGTATCTACAATACAACCTCCAATATATGCCCAAACTTCTCCATTTTCTGCTAGTGCATATACTGGTATATATTTATTAGCAGTGCTGTTGTCATAATTATCTTTATTTTCCTCCGCTGAGCCTCTATGAGCTATCCATATATATTCATAATGAGCTGTCAAGCCACTTTCAGTATTTTCGGCTATATCGACAAATCTTGGCAATTGTTCATTTGATTCTTGAACATCAAAATAAATTTCATCATCTTTTTTAGTTACATCTTTTAATGTTCCATCTTCATTTCTTTTTAATCCATTAAAAAACCTTATTGCTTTATTTTCTTTAGAATATGTACCATATTTCGGTGTATCTGATTCTACAATCTTTCCAACTTTTACTTCTGTTCCATTTGTAACATCATCTAAATTATATAATTTACCGTCTTTAAGTGCTAAATGCGATGCTACTAAATACTTATCTGTTTGCTCTTGAAGTTCTTGTACAGCAGATGTTAAGCTTGTATCATCTACTAAAAGTGAAATTACATCTCCATCTTTTGTTAAAGCTGTAGAAAAGTCGTAAATATCAACAATATTACTTACTTCTAATTTATAAACTATACGTAATGTTGGACCAGCTATCAAATAGTTTCCTAAATTCATTTTGTTCCATAATCGTGCTAAGCCACTCTCGTCATTTCCATTTGCAACTGCATATACTTCTCCTTTTTGTGTCAATATTAGAAATGAAGAACCATCTCCTACTACTTTAACATATTTCTCGTCTCCTATTACTTCTTTAGCTTTTTTTATGACTTCTATATTACTTTCTAGGTTTCCATCGCTGTCTACATATGCATAAATTGTTTTCATATCTGAATCCAAATATGAAGTTGCATAATCAGCATTATATATTACAGAATAATCAATGTTTTTTGCACTATCAGATAAACCTCTTATTGTTTTTTCACTTTGCATACTTACATTATCATTTTCCATATTTTTATATATTACTTCACCATGTGATGTATATGGCGTATTAGAAAAATAACCACCAGATTGAGATCTATATAACTTGTCTGTTGCAGTAAAACTATATATCAAATCAGATGCAATCTTATTCAATAGTCCTAATAATCCTTTATTGTTATCATTATCTTGGTTACTATTTGTATTGTCTTTTTTTATTTCTTCTTCCAATTCTATATTTTTATTATTATTTTTATCTGACCAGCCCACATTAGATTCATTACCATTTTGAAGTATATATCCATTGACTTTTCTATTTTCTGTATTCTCAACATTTAATTTGCCATCTTTATCTATTGTTATTTTTAAAATACTACATTCATACTCATTATTTATTATTCTTGCGTAAATTGGTACACTATATTCAATTTCTTTTGTGTATTTAGTCCAATTTTCATTATCTACAGAATACTCAATATCATTATCACTTTCTAATTTAATTTTTCCATTTACTACTGTAACTTCTGGCACTTTAGTTTCTTTTCTGCTTTGAATACTTGAAACATGAACTGTTCTAATTACTGTATAACCATTACTTTTATCTGTAAATTCAAATGTGTAAATTCCATTATCTGTTGCTTCATATGTTATTTGGTTTTTTTCTGAAATTTCACAGTTAGGCATTTTTATTTTATATTTATTTTCTGGTACGCTTACTTTTATATCAACTTTATTTTGCTTTAAATTATTTTCACTTTCATCTTTTGATACTTGTATATCGTTGTAATCTTTTAGTATTTCATCATTATTCTTTATATAATACTTTTTACTCCAATGACTTACTTTATTAGAGTATGAATAATCTTCTATATAATCACCAATAATATAATATGTTTTACCTGTACTATCTTGATACGTATAATCCCCAAGTTTACTTATTCCCGTCTTGCTAGGCTTCTCTGGATATGAATCTATAGCAATATTAATATTCGTATTATTTTCGTTCTTATTGTCACTGCTATAATTAATTATACCATAATTTGGTATATATAGATTTCCTTTATTGGTTAATATTATTCCATCTTTATTTATTCTTACTGGAACTTCACTATTTTTTATAATACAATTTAAACTAATTGATTGAGTATCTAAATACATTTCGTTTTGCTTCAATATTTTTACTTGTAAGTCATCTGCAGATATATCTATTACATCACTTGCAATTTCTGAACTATTATTTAAATTAATTACTTTTCCGTCAGTGCATAATACGTATAATATTCCCTTTGATTGTATAATTTTTTGTATTGTTCCTATGTTATTTAATTGATATTTATCACATCTTTCATAATTATATTGTTTATCTGTTGAATTATATTTGCATTCCCATATTGCATTATTAACATCTACAGCATATACACCATAAATACATGTAAATTTCTCACTTCCTGTAATCTGTTGTAAATTATAATTTGAATCCACAATTTTATAGACTTTTCCATCATCCTTTAAGACTAAAACATCTCCTGCAACTTTTGTAATATCTATTACTCCATTTTCTTTAAATTGCTTAACTTCAGTATCATCATTTATTAAAATATTCTCTTTTGAATCTTTAGCTATTCCTTCTAAATATCTATTCTGTCTAAAAATATAACTTTTATTATTTTCACTATAAATTCCTGTAACTTCACCTAATCTGTCTTCATCTGCAATATATAATTTTGTATATACAACATCACCAGTTATTAATTTTCCACAAATTAATATGCTATCTGCACCAATATTCATTATCTTCATATCTTGTTCATTTGCAGACTTATTGTATGTAACCCACTCTGTACTATCACTTAATTTATACTCAGCTGAAACTAGTCCATTTAGTACTTCGTATACTGTTATTTCTCCATTTCTTCTTACTGCTTTTTCAGTATCGCCATGAACCGATCTAATCTCCATAGTATATACATCAGCACTTGTTTTAGTGTCATATATCTCAGAGTCTGTCATATCATCTATGTTTACTTCTTTTATATTATTTTCTCCTACTTTAACAAAAATACTTTTTGAATCAGTATTACTAATTGGTGCTGTATATTCTACTAGCTCTCCATTACTACTTAGTGAATATGTGATAGTATCATTTAAATTAGAATTTATATAAATTCTGCCATTTTTTCTAAATACTGATATATTTACTTTGCCTTCTATTGTAATATTTTTTAGTTCATGTCCAAAGAACTTAACAATAACGTTATTGTTTCCATCTTTTAGTGCAATATCTGATGTATATCTTTTTTCATCACCATTATTTAATACATAGCAAATGTCAATATCACTTTTATCCAAAACTTCATCATTTTTATATGCTTTTAAGTTTAAATGAATTGAATTATTTAATGTTTCCTCAATTTTTAGGTTGTTTGTGTCTTCTGTCTTTATTGTACATGTTGTACCATCCATTAATCCTTTGTTTACTGTTATTGTTGCCTCTTCATTAGTATTAAAATCATCTTTTACGATTACTTTTCCATCATTCACACTACAGTTATTAGTTGTATATGAAACTATTTGATAATTAAAATATTTATTATTATCTGCTTTTTTCAATATATCTGGTAAATCATTTTCATATTTCATTATTGTCATTTCAATACTTTGATTTTTTAATGTTAGCTTGTCAAATTGCTTATTATCTAATACACTTACATCACTTATTTTATTATTATCTAAATTTAGTTCTTTTAGGCCTTTAAATTTTTCAATTCCTGTTAAATCACTTATTTGGGAATTTGATAGATCTAATGATTTTATTTCTTTTATTATATTAACAGTTATCTCTCTTTTTTCATCATTATAATCTTTCACTTTTCCAAGATCATTACATATTTCTTTTATTCTACTATATAAGTTCTCATCATTAAATTTTACAATAGTTTGCTCACTCGTATCCACATTTATATTATTCTCCTTTGCAAATGAATACGCATAAGAATCAGATTTACATATAATTGTTAAATTGTCACAATACAAAAATGCCCCATTGCCTATGCTAGTTACACTACTTGAAATCTCTATGCTTGTTAAACTACTACAGTGAGAAAACGCATACTCTCCTATACTCGTTACTCCTTCTGGTATTTCTATGCTCGTTAAACTACTACAACTTATAAATGCATAGTTTCCTATACTTATTACACTACTTGGGATTTCTATACTTGTTAAATTGCTACAGTCCTCAAATGCATAATTTCCTATACTAGTTACACTATTTGGGATTACATATTGTTTATCTACTTTTTTACTCGGATATCGTATTAACTCTGTCTTATCTTTATTGAACAATATTGCATCTTCACTGCAATAGCTCTGATTGTTTTCTTCCACATTTATGCTTGTTAAACTTCTACAGCCATTAAATGCATAGTTTCCTATACTTATTACACTACTTGAGATTTCTATACTTGTTAAACTTCTACAGCCAGAAAATGCTCCTTCTCCTATACTAGTTACTCCTTCTGGTATGTTTATACTTGTTAAACTTATACAACTACTAAATGCACTATTTCCTATACTAGTTACACTACTTGGGATTTCTATATTGGCTAATCTGCTACAGCCAGAAAATGTAGAATCTTCTATGCTAGTTACTCCCCCTGGAATATTTATACTTGTTAGACTATCACACGTATAAAATGCATAATTTCCTATACTCGTTACACCTTCTGGAACATTTATACTTGTTAAATCTCTGCAATAAGAAAATGCACTATTTCTTATACTAACTACACTATGTCCGCTTAATTCACTTGGTATAGTTATATCTCCAACTATTAAATTTTTATTACTTGGTTTTACATTTATTGCATTACCATTTGAATCAATATTATAAGTCCACGCAATTCCATCAACTGTTGCAGATTCTGCTCTTACTTGCATAAGTGGTGCAAGTATGTTTACATACTGCAAAAGTAGTACTATTGTAATTATGCTAGCCACTTGTTTAAATATTTTTTCACCTTTCATATTATTTTTCTCCTTTTCAAAAATAAATTATCTAATAATATCTTACTTTACCTAAAAAAATGATGCAATATCTCTTAAATTCTGTTTTTAGTTAAATTTTCAAAACTCTTTACGGAACTACATTTGGTAACGTTTTATTACAGTTTCTTTACATTTCTGTAATATTTGTAATATTTTAAAAAACAGTTCTAAAAAACAGTTCTCCTCATATATTTTATATAAAAATACATATGGGGGATTTTTTATGATTGTACTTAGTAAAAAAAGATTATTATTAATTACTTCAATGGTACTGGTTTCTTTATTTGTTTTTGTATTTCAAACTGTAAGAATAGACAATAACAATAGTACAGTTCCTACTGTAGCACTGCCTGTTTCAAATAAAGTTATAGTACTAGATGCAGGTCATGGTATACCAGATGAAGGAGCACAAAGTAGTAATGGAACAACAGAAGCACAAACAAATTTAAAGATTGCATTAAAAGTTCAGAACTTATTAGAACAAAGTGGCGCAACAGTAATATTAACAAGAAGTGACGAAAATGCAATTTATGACTTAGATAGTAAAACATTAAAAGAGAAAAAAATATCAGATATTCACAATAGAGTAAAAATAGGAAATGAAAATAGTGCAGATATATTTGTTTCAATACATTTAAACAAAATTCCACAAAATCAATATTGGGGATGGCAATGTTTTTACAAAGATGGAAATGAGCAAAGCACAAAACTCGCTAAAAGTTTACAATCCAACTTAAATGAATCTATTCAAAAGGAAAATAAAAGAGTAGCTATGAAATTAGACACTGTATACATTATGAAACATGTAGAAGTACCAATTTCAATTGTAGAATGCGGTTTTTTATCAAACCCTGAAGAAGAAAAACTGCTTTTAGAAGACTCATATCAAGATAAACTTGCATGGGGAATTTATAATGGAATAATAGATTATTTTTATCAAAATTAAAATTTTTCTGCTCTTTTATATATTATTGCTTTATTAAGTTATCTAAAATGAATTTTATATATATTTTTTGTTTTTTAGAATAGTTCTTAATATAAAAATCGAGAGAACTCTATATAATAACATTTTCATTGTTATTTATAAGTTCTCTCTTTATATTTTATTGTTTATTCTATGTAATTTACTGTGGCATTTTTGAAGTAATCGTTACCTGAGCCTATTTTAATTTCTTTAAACTGTTCCTCTGTTCCGTGGTAATTTATTGTGGTTAGTTTACTACAACTACTAAATGCACTAGCTCCTATACTAGTTATGCTATTAGATATTTCTATACTTGTTAAACTTCTACACCAATAAAACGCATAACCTCCTATACTTGTTACACTACTTGGGATTTCTATACTTGTTAAGTTACTACAACTACTAAATGCAGTATCTCCTATACTTGTTACACTATTTGGGATTACATATTGTTTATCTGCTTTTTTACTTGGATATCGTATTAACTCTGTCTTATCTTTATTAAACAATACTCCATCTTCACTACAATAGTTTTGATTATTTTCATCCACATTTATGCCAGTTAAACTTATGCATTTATAAAATGCTTTATCTCCTATACTAGTTACACTACTTGGGATTTCTATACTTGTTAATTTGCTACAGCCAGAAAATGCACTTTCTCCTATACTTGTTACACTACTTGGGATGTCTATACTTGTTAAACTGCTACAATCATAGAACGCACTATTTCCTATACTTGTTACACTACTTGGGATTTCTATACTTGTTAAGCTACTACAACCACAGAAAGCACTATTTCCTATACTAGTTACTCCTTCTGGGATTTCTATACTTGTTAATTTTCTACAGCCATAAAATGCATAATTTCCTATACTTGTTACACTACTTGGGATCTCTATACTTGTTAATTTGCTACAATCATAAAACGCATAACCTCCTATACTAGTTACACTACTTGGGATGTCTATACTTGTTAAACTGCTACATTTATAAAATGCACTATCTCCTATACTGGTTACACTACTTGGGATTTCTATACTTGTTAAACTGCTACATCCCTCAAATGCACTATCTCTTATACTTGTTACACTACTTGGGATTTCTATACTTGTTAATTTGCTGCAGCCAGAAAATGCACTTTCTCCTATACTTGTTACACTACTTGGGATGTCTATACTTGTTAAACTGCTACAATTATAAAATGCTCTATCTCCTATACTAGTTACACTACTTGGGATTTCTATACTTGTTAAACTGCTACATCTCCCAAATGCACCATGTCCTATACTTGTTACACTATTTGGGATTTCTATACTTGTTAAACTGCTACAATCATAAAATACATAACCTCCTATACTAGTTACACTACTTGGGATTTCTATACTTGTTAAACTGCTACATCCCTTAAATGCACTATCTCCTATACTCGTTACTCCATTTTCAATTACTACACTTTTTACATCTTTTATATTAGACATTGGATTATAATAACCGTTTTCTATTATCTCTTTTACCTTATATCCATTATATTCACTTGGTATATATAGCACACTCGGAGATTCATATTTTGAGTTTATCCCTGTTATTGTTATTGTATTTGTATTAGAACTTATTACTTTATATTTGAAATAATCTGTTGACATTATCCATTTTGT
>ENA-OURV01001777-OURV01001777.1-human-gut-metagenome-genome-assembly--contig:-NODE-1777-length-16317-cov-4.186324_pt1 | contig 16317 bp, 17 predicted proteins | sample MGYA00242141_ERZ509072 | MGnify/ENA primary metagenome ERZ509072 (study PRJEB26280, sample SAMEA2338763) | human gut metagenome | biome: human gut; feature: human-associated habitat; material: faeces... | reverse complement strand
TGCATCCATCATGCCGGTTTCCTCTAGTGTCATGGAGCCGCCGTGCACAAGGATCAGTGCATCCTTCTTCATTTGATCTCCTCTCCGGGCTGGAGTCGAGTCAATACGATCTCCATAGACCCACCGCAGGCAGCAATTGCTGCATCATCATTTTTGCCGTCTGCCGAAAAATGCAGCCGTTGATACGCCGGAGCTCTCCCGTCAGCATCAGGTGCGGAAGCCGGTCGCTGCGGATTCCGCCGGTTGCAGCCAGAATGCCGGCGGCCAGCGGAAGATCGTAGGCCGATCCTTCCTTGCGGATATCAGCCGGTGCCATATTGACCACCAGCTGGCAGGCGGGAAACGGGTAGCCGTTTACCTGGAGGGCTGATACGATGCGTTCATGACTTTCCCTGACGGCCGAGTCGGGCAGGCCGACCAGAAAGAAGCGGATGCCGCGGGAACTGTTGACTTCGATGGTGACGGGGGTGGCGTCGATACCTTGTACGGCGGCACCGAATGTTTTGACCAGCATGGTGTGTTTTTCTTTATTGTATGTTTTTCCGGTTATTTGATGAGTTCCTTCAGTTTCGCCTTGAGGGCTTCTCCGTGAAGGCCGGTGCCGAGGATTCTGCGGCTGTGGTCAATCAGCAGGTTGGCCGGCAGGCGGGCGACGGAGTTCTGCCTGACAAGCTGGTTGTCCCATCCCTTGAAGTCGCAGGTCTCCATCCATTGTTTGCTGTCTTCCCGGCAGGCCTTGAGCCAGTCTTCGCGGCTGGTGTCGAGCGAGAAATTCAGCACCCTGAATTTTTCTTCAGGAAAATCGCTGAGCAGGCTGAAGAGCGAATCGCGTTCGCTGATGCTGGCTGCATCCCAGCTGGCCCAGAAACTGATCAGTGTATATGCTTCCTTGCCGCTGTTCCAGGAAAGGTATTTCCCGTTGCGGTCCTTGCAGGAGAAATAGTTGACAAACCGGCTGTCGTTCTTCTTTTCACCCAGCAGGGCAGTGGCGGGGGCAAGTACCCGGCAGTCTTTCACCCTGCCTGTCAGAGGCTCCATCAGTCGGCTGATCCGGTCGCGGTCGGGGTTGGCTGTACGGATGAAGTATTGTTCCAGCACATAGGCCGAGGCGAAGGATTCCGGATGGCTCTGGATAAAGGTTTCAGCTTGCTTGCGGAGGAAGGCTGTATCATTCTCATGGCCGCTGATGCTGCTCAGGAAATCACGGTAGTCGGAATTGGGCCCGTCACCTTCTGTCTCAGGGTGGCGGAAGCTTCCTTTCAGCCTGACTTCCCAGCCTTTTCCTGCAAATATCGGGATGTACATACCAGAGTCGTTCACCAGTCGGAAATTGGTGAATGTATCAGGAATAAATGTATAGGTAAATGTTCCGTTCTTCGGAAAGATTGTGTCCAGTCTGGCTACCGGATCGTCATAGATGACTAACAGTCTGTCTGTCTGCAGACCGGTGAGTTCTCCTGTCAGTTCAAATTTGACTTCTTTCCGGCAGGCGGGAAGAAGCAGAGTAAGAGCTAGTATCAACAATAGCGAATGGCGTCCTTTCATTGTTCCGATTTGTTTTTTGCGAAAGTACACAATTTTTTGGTGAACCGGCTGATTTTATGAATCTTTTTTCATGAATAAAAAAAGGGCATGTCAGCCGACATGCCCTTTTGAATTTCTTTGTTCAAAATGAGAACCAGTATCTCAATGATTACTGGATGTCATATTTAGCAAATTCACGGTCAATCTTAGCGTGAGCAGCCAGATTTGCATCTTTCTGAGCTACTTTAGCCAGGCTAGATTTAACCAGATCAGCGTTGTTAGTTCTAGCACCAACGATAGCCATCAGGTAGTCAGTGTAAGCATCCGGATTCTTAACAGTAGTCAAAGTGTTCTTTGCCTTGTTGTAATCCTTAGCCAGGATCTGAGCCAATGCAGCTGAGTTAGTCTTAGTGTCGCCGAATGCAGCAACAGCCTTGTCATACTGACCCTGTTTGATGTACAGGTTACCCAGAGCTTCGTTAGCAGTGTTAGCACCGGTAGACTTGCTCAGGTAGTTTTCAGCTTCAGCTACGTTACCTTTAACCAATTCGCACAGACCGAGGTTGGTGTTAACTTCAGCAGCGCTTGAGCTCTTGCTTGCAGCCTGTTTGAAGTAGTTTTCAGCAGCAGCCTTGTCACCAGCCATGTAAGCCATCATACCCAGGTTGTTGTAAGCACGGTAGTCGTTCGGGTATTTTTCGATTGTACGTTTGTAGATAGCTTCCTTACGAGCGTTGTCGTTAGTCAGAGTTGCAGCATACAGCAATTCGTCTACGCTGATAGAATCTTCTTTAGCATCGAATGCAGCGTTGATTTCTTCATCGCTACGGCCGATTACTTCATAGTTTGCAGTCAGGCGAGCACGACGCAACTGCGGCAGGATTTCGTCAGCCAGAGTTTTGTAAACTGAAGAAATGTTCTTGATTTCAGATTCGCGCTGTTCCGGATCCTGATACATAGACAATACACGCAAGATCAGGTCTTTGTCCTGGATGTTAGATTTAGAAACCAGTTCCTGGAATCCTTCCCAGTCCTGAGCAGTGTACTTAGTGTCTACAGTAGTTTCGATCTTACCTTTCTTCAACTGCTGGTTCATGTACTTTTCAGTGTTGTTCTGACGGTTTTCAGCCAGAGTAGTGTTCAGTTTCACACCACCATCAGGAGAAGCGTAAGCAGAGATTTCGATGTTGTCCAGTTTGTAGTTCTTGGTGTCACCTGCAACAGCAACCACTTTCTTGTGGAAGTCTTTCAGGTTTTCAGACTTCAGTTCGCTTGCGCGGAGGTTAGCCTGCTGGATCAAGAACATGATCTGAGCTTCCTGAGCCTGTTTGATGATACGCTGGAATGCATCCGGAGCGTAAGCTGCGTTAGCAGAACCTACAGTCGGCAGCTCAGAAGTAGCGATTACACCGTCAGCGATCTTTACAGAAGGAATGGTGTATTCTTTTTTACCTTTACGGATTTTGAAATCCAGGTACAGTTCAGATTTGGCCATTTCGGGAACATAGTCGAAAGAAGCCTTCATAGTATAAGTACCACCAGTCTTGTAAGAGATAGTCTGGTCGTTACCTTCTACTTTTTCTCCCTGGAACATAGCCGGCTGACCTTTAGCTTCGCCGCCTTCCCATCTCAAAACCGGAGTTACTTCTACTACGGCTTTTTTCTTGAAATACTTTTCAGGGAATTTACCGTTAATTGTAGCGGGTACCTTACCGCCTACGGCTTCCAATACTTGCGGAGTCACTGTGAAATAGTCAGAAGACAGTTCACCCATTTTGCTGCTGCATGATGTCAATACAGCAACAAGTGCCACTAACAAAGGCAGATACAATTTTTTAGTCATTTTAGATATAAATTAATTGTTTGTAATTGAAATTTGTCCATTCACAATTAGTTGCTATACTCCTATATATATAGCTTTGCAAAGATATTAATTCTCTTGGCAATTTGTTAATACTCCTATCACATTTATTATAATTTAATAAATTCCGCGTTCTTTTCGGTATTTAATGTTACGCGGATGGTGTTCGATAATTTCACTCCGGAGCATGTTTCGGTCGATATGTGTATAGATTTCTGTGGTGGCAATGGACTCATGCCCCAGCATGCATTGAATGGCTCGTAGGTTGGCGCCGCCTTCCAGCAGGTGGGTGGCAAAGGAGTGGCGGAATGTGTGCGGGCTGATGTTTTTGGTGATACCGGTTTTCTCTGCCAGCTCTTTAATCATGTGAAACACCATGATGCGGGAGATGTTGTTTCCCCATCGTGCCAGAAATACGTAGTCTTCATAACCTTTTTTGATTTTTCCCAGGTTGCGGTCTGTGAGCCAATATTTTATTTCCTTGATTGCGCGTGGTGAAATAGGGACTAAGCGCTGCTTGCTGCCTTTGCCTTCCACTTTAATGAATCCTTCTTCAAAGTAGAGGTCGGAGAGTTTCAGGTTGCACAACTCCGAGACACGTAGCCCGCAACTGTACAGTGTCTCCAGAATGGCCCGGTTGCGTTGTCCTTCCTTCTTGTCCATGTCTACGGCAGAGATGATTCTGTCAATTTCTTCTACGGTGAGTACTTCCGGAATCTTGAAGCCTATTTTGGGGCCTTCCAACAACTCGCTTGGATCGGTTTCCAAATAGTCGGCAACGGTAAGGAAGTGGAAAAAGGATTTGATGCCGGAGAGTATGCGGGCTTGCGAACGGGGATGGATGCCGATGTCGTGGAGGCCTGCTGCAAAACGTTGCAAATCATCCGGCGTAACGTTGCCCACCTCTATATTCTCTCCCTCCAGAAAGTGCAGAAGTTTCTGTAAGTCCGTCATATAGGCGTCGAATGTGTTGGACGCAAGCGATTTTTCCAGTTTGAGATATTGTTGGTACTTCCTGATTATCAACGCTTGTTTTTCCTTATTCGTTAATTTCTCTTTTACTTTCATTACTTTTTCGTATCTTTGCACCTTGAAAGAATGTTCTCTGTGGACAAAGGTATAAAAAATTGTGTTATGAGGATACAAATTATTAACGGCCCCAATATAAATCTGTTGGGAAAGCGTGAACCTTCCATTTATGGCAGCGTTACATTTGAAGACTGCCTTGCCGAACTCCGTAAAAGGTATGCGGATGTACAGATAGACTACTTCCAATCCAACATTGAAGGGGAGTTGATCGACAAGATACAACAAGTAGGTTTTGATGTTGACGGCATTATTCTGAATGCGGGTGCTTACACCCATACGTCCATTGCCTTGCAAGATGCGATCCGTTCGGTCACTTCTCCGGTGATTGAGGTTCATATCTCGAATGTGCATACTCGTGAGGAGTTCCGTCACGTATCCATGATAGCTTGCGCCTGCCGGGGTGTTATTTGCGGTTTCGGGCTGGACTCCTATCGTCTGGCGCTGGAGGCTTTAAAGGAATTATGAATTATCAATTATGAATGATGAATTGAATGATGTTTTTGCAGGTAATTCATACTTCTCCATTCATAGTTTATCATCAATATAAATAGGTATAAGATTATGCTATTAAAACAGACAAAGATCGTTGCAACGATTTCTGACCAACGTTGCGATGTTGATTTTATAAAACAGTTGTTCGATGCAGGTATGAATGTTGTACGTATGAATACTGCACATCTTGGCCGTGAAGGTGCCGAGAAGTTGATAGACAATGTGCGTACGGTTTCCAACCGCATTGCTATCCTTATGGATACGAAAGGGCCTGAGGTGCGTACGACGGTTCTTGCCGAGCCGATTCCTTTTAAGGTAGGCGATCGCGTAAAGGTGGTAGGCAATCCCGATCAGCAGACCACTCGCGAGTGCATCTCCGTTTCTTATCCCAACTTTGTGCACGATTTGAATGTCGGTGGGCATATCCTTATTGATGACGGTGATCTGGAACTGGTGGTAGTGGATAAGAATGCAGATTATCTGTTGTGTGAGGTGCAGAACGAGGCTACTTTAGGCAACCGTAAGAGTGTCAATGTGCCGGGGGTACGCATCAACTTACCCTCGTTGACGGAAAAGGACCGTAATAATATCCTCTACGCTATTGAGAAAGATATAGATTTCATTGCCCACTCTTTTGTGCGTAACAGACAAGACATTCTTGATATACGGGCTATTTTGGATGCCCATGGCAGTGACATTAAAATCATTGCCAAGATTGAGAACCAGGAAGGTGTGGACAATATTGATGAGATTCTTGAAGTTGCCGATGGCGTAATGATTGCTCGCGGTGACTTGGGTATTGAGGTTCCGCAGGAACGTATTCCGGGTATCCAGCGCGTCCTGATCCGTAAATGCATTTTAGCAAAGAAACCGGTGATTGTTGCCACGCAGATGCTTCATACCATGATTTCCAATCCGCGTCCCACACGTGCGGAAGTTACGGATATCGCCAACGCTATCTACTACCGTACGGATGCATTGATGCTAAGCGGTGAAACAGCCTACGGTAAATATCCGGTTGAAGCCGTTAAAACCATGACGAAAGTGGCCGCACAGGCTGAAAAGGATAAGCTGGCAGATAATGACATCCGTATTCCTTTGGATGAGAACAGTAACGATGTAACGGCTTTCCTTGCCAAACAGGCAGTAAAGGCCACTACAAAATTAAAGATCCGCGCTATCATCACCGATAGTTATAGTGGTCGTACAGCCCGCAACCTTGCTGCATTTCGTGGCAAATATCCGGTGCTTGCCATTTGTTATAAGGAGAAGACAATGCGGCATTTGGCATTGTCATATGGTGTAGAGGCCATTTATATGCCCGAACTTGCCAATGGGCAGGAATATTATTTCGCTGCTCTTCGCCGACTGCTTCAAGAGGGACGTCTGCATTCCACTGATATGGTGGGCTACCTGAGCAGCGGTAAGGCCGGTACGCAAACTTCTTTCCTTGAGATCAACGTGGTAGAAGATGCCCTGAAGCATGCCCAAGACAGCGTACTGCCCAACAGTAACAGATACTTGTAAAATTATAAATTGAGAATTAAAAAAAATAAATGCCTGTGATCGGGCTGTTTTTTTTAATTCTCAATTTCCGATTTATATGACATTAGACGAATACATCCTACAACACATTGACGAAGAAGGAGATTACCTGAAAGCCCTTTATCGTGACACGCACCTCAAGTTGCTTTACCCCCGTATGGCTTCGGGGCATTTGCAGGGGCGTATGCTTAAGATGTTTGTCAGGATGATACGCCCCCGTCAGGTGTTGGAGATTGGAACATATAGCGGGTATTCCGCGCTTTGTATGGCAGAGGGATTGCCGGAAGGCGGAATGTTGCACACATTTGAAATCAATGACGAGCAGGAAGACTTTACCCGTCCTTGGTTGGAGAACTCACCCTATGCGGATAAGATAAGGTTCTATATAGGCAATGCGCTGGAGCTTGTTCCCCAAATGGATATAACTTTCGACCTTGCTTTCATTGACGGCGATAAGCGCCGCTATGTAGATTATTATGAAATGGTGTTGGCACGCCTTTCGGAAGGTGGATATATCATTGCCGACAACACCTTATGGGACGGGCACGTGCTCGAAGAACATCCGCATCGTACGGACCTGCAAACAATCGGAATAAAAACATTCAATGATTTGGTTGCCGCGGACAATCGCGTGGAGAAGGTCATACTCCCTTTGCGGGACGGGCTGACGATTATCCGTAAGAAATAGTTTACATCATCCCCTTTCACATGTAAATCCCTTTGGAAAGAATGATACAAAGGGTTGGAGAAGTGAAAGGGGATGATGTTTTTATTTTTTAAGCAGCCGTTTGCTTAAGTATCTCACCGGATACCATACAGAAAGGAATCCTACGGCAATAACTGTTATAAGTATCAATATAACATCCGTTGCATGCACGCTCACCGGATAGGCGTCCACGACAAAGCTGCCGTTGCCGCCTCCCAGAGATATCAGTCCGAAACGCTGTTGGAGGAAGCACAGCAATAGCCCCAGCACAATCCCGGCGATTGCTCCGAACACTGAAATCAACCGTCCCTCAAAAAGGAAGATGCGGGCAATCAGCCGGTCATCGGCGCCCAGGTTGCGCAGCGTTTCCGCATCCTCACGCTTGTCCAGTATCAGCATGGAAAGAGAACCGATAACGTTGAAGCAGGCGATTGTAAGGATAAAGGTGAGGAACAGATATGAGATGAGTTTTTCGATCTCCATGATGCGGAATACATCCGCTTGCTGTTCATAGCGGTTTTGTACAACAAAGCGGTCGCCCAGGATGCGTTCCATTTTCTTTTGTACGGCGTCGGTGTTGCTGCCGGGTTTCAGTTTCAGCTCGATGGCGGAGACTTCTGTGTCGTAGTTGAACAGCCGTCGTGCAAAGCTCAATGGCGTGAGGATATAGCGCGAATCGTATTTCTGCTGGTTGACAACGAATACAGCTCCCGGTGAGAACAGGTAATCTTGGTTGAAGGCAGCTGCCGGATTGGCAATATTTACACGTACATTCCTCTTGGGCGCATAGACCCGTAGCGGGTCGACAAATTGAATCCCCGTACCCAATTCGGAAACCAATTCTACTCCCATGAAGCCGTAGTCTACGACGGAATCATTCAATATGAACTTTCCTGTGCCGTACAGCAGGCTGTCTATGGAGGTCAGTTGCTCAAAGTTGTCCTCTACGCCTTTGATGACGGCCATTGCCTGACGGTCTTTGTACTGCACCATTGCGTTCTCCTCCAGTGTTTCTGTCCAGACATCAATTTCGGGCAGAACGCGCACTTGCCGGATGCGTGATTCGAGCGGGTCAAAGACTTTTCCTTCCCGGATAGTAATTTTCAATTCCGGATCGAAAGCGGTGAAGAATCCCGCCACCATATCCTGAAAGCCGTTGAATACGGACAGTGTACATACCAGTGCCAATGTAGCCAAGGCTACTCCGCACACCGAGATGCCGGATATAATGTTGATAGCGTTGTGCTTCTTCTTGGAGAAGAGGTAGCGGCGGGCTATAAAGAAGGGAAGGTTCATGGGTAGCGGTTAGCTGTTAATCACCAAACACTATTTCAGTAATTCGTCAATTCTTTCCAGATAATCCAAAGAGTCGTCCACGAAGAACTTCAGTTCGGGAATAATACGTAGCTGGTGGCGTACGCGGGTGCCCAGTTCAAAACGGATGGACTTCATGTTCGCATTGATGTTCTTGATGATTTCTTCGCTTTTTTCCGAAGGAAAGACGCTGAGGTAAGCGCGTGCTACGCTCATATCGGGACTGATGCGTACGGCGCTGACCGAAATCAGTATGCCGGACATAGATTTGGTTTGCAACAGGAAGATATCACTTAACTCCTTTTGGAGCAGGCGGGCTATTTTGTTCTGTCTGGTAGTCTCCATACTATATTATTTTTTGATTTGAAAAGCAAAGTTACTGAAATATATCGTTCTGCCGGTTGTTTATACCTTTTTTTTCATTCTTTTCCTTATTGTAGGGCTTGGCTTATAAGGTCACGTTGCCGGTCTATGCCGCTTTCTTTCGTGCAATCAGTACCGCCGCTATGATTCCGATAACCAGCAGCGCCAATGCTCCGTAGGCAATGCTTTCCGTTACATGCAGGCTCTTCGGGTCAAAACGCATTTCAATGGTATGTTTGCCGGCAGGGACATACATCGTGCGCAGTATGTAGTCCGCGCGTCCCAGTTCGGCAGCCTGTCCGTCGATGGTCGCTTGCCAGCCGTCCGGATAGTAAATCTCGGAGAATACGGCGATGCCGTCTCCTGCATTTTCGGTTTCATACACCAGGCGGTTCGGCTCATAGCTTGTCAGGTGAATGGTGGATAGGCTGTCTTTGTAAGCGTCGGCAGTTCCTTTCAGCACATCCTTGAAACGGACATCAACGACAGCCGTTTCGGCAGGCAGAATGGACTTGAGCGCATCAATCTCCTGATTGGCGTTGTCCACGTACTGTACGTTCTTCACAAACCAGGCATTGCCGTTGGCATACGGATTGAGGACGGGCGCGGTTTGTCCTTGCTGTCCGGCGGGGAAGATGAAATACTTCGTGTTCAGCATGTTCAGTACGCGGAATTTGGAAGCATCCACGCTGTCCATTTCTCCTCCCGCGGCAGCTATTGCCTGATAGGCAGCCTGCATTTCGGGAGAGATGTGACGTTCTATCATCTCTTGGTAACGACGCAGTTTGGCGGCGTGGTATCCGCCTATGTTCTTATGCCAGTAAGAAGTGGTATTCTCGTTGAATGTGTCGGTGGCGAAGTTCAGTACGCGATAGTTCGGATCTGTGTCTTGCAGGATCAGTTCGTCGGTCTTGGTCTTGTTGAATGTTTCTGTCTGGATGGAACGGGGGACGAACTGGTCGTCGTGGAGGTAGCGTTTGTTTACTGTCCACATGTCGGCCAGGCAGAGCACTGCGATTCCGGCAACGGTCAGAGATTGGCGTAACTTGCCCGTTGCATGAAGCCAAAGCAGCGCGCATCCGATACAGATGATGATGAAGCTCCGCAGTGCATCGGCGCTGACAAGTGCGCCCCGCATTTCGGCAAGGTTGGCGAGAATCCCGGACAGTTCGTTGGCGGGTATCATCTGGCGGTCGACGGCGTTTTGCAGCATCTGCGTTTCTTGTGCAGGCACAAAGCCCGAACCGAGGCTGCCCGGAGCCACAGCGAGCAGCAATGCCACGCCGGCGGTCAGTGCCAGACTGATGCCGAACGCTTTCTTATATTTTTTCCATATTCCGGGTTCGTCCAATACGTGTTTCAAGGCAAAGATTGCCAGTAGGGGAATGGTGAATTCCGCTATGACAAGAATGGACGATACGGCACGAAACTTGTTATACATCGGGATATAGTCGATGAAGAAATCCGTCAGTGGCATGAAGTTCTTGCCCCATGCCAGAACAATCGAGAAGAAAGTTGCTCCCAGCAATGCCCATTTCAGAGGGCCTTTCACGATGAAGCAGCCCAGAACGAAAAGGAACAACACGAATGAGCCTACATAGACAGGTCCTGCTGTCCAAGGCTGGTCGCCGAAGTACTGCGGGAACGAGTTGTACAGGCTGCTGTACACCGGGTTGGCTTTCTCCATGGCGGTTTCGCTTTGGCTGAGGGGGGCGGAGGAGGAGCCGCCTTTGAAATTGGGGACGAGCAGTGTCCATGTTTCGCCGATGCCGTAACTCCAGTTGGTGATGTAGTCGCGGTCCAGTCCGCTGCTGGTCTGCTTGGCGGCATCGCCGGTTTCTACCAGCTCGCTCTTGCCGCGCATGGTCTCTTTGCTGTACGTATAGGTGTGGTAGAGGTTGGAAAGATTGGCTGCCACACCGATAAGGGCTGCGACAAACACTACGGCACTTGCTTTGAAGAATTTGGGGAGTGTCTTGTTTCGCCATGCATCTTCAAAGTATGCTCCTACGATGAACAGGATGACAAACAGGAAGTAGTAGGACATTTGCACATGGTTCGACATGATTTGCAGGGCGATGAAGAGGGCTGTCAGGATGCCGCCGGCCAGCAGCTTGCCCCGGTAGGCAAGTACAATGCCCGCTATTGTGGGTGGGATGTAGGCAAGGGTGATGAACTTCCAGATGTGTCCTGCGGAAATCAGGATGAAGAAGTAGGACGAAAAAGCCCACATGATGCCGCCCAGTCCCGCCAGCCACACCGGTATGCCGAATACCCGCAGGAGGATGTAGAAACCCAGCATGAGGATAAACGTCAGGTTGACGTAGCCGGGAAGAAAGAGCTGGTATACTTTCTGCGTCCATTGCAGCGGTGCGGTAGAGTCGTAGGATGGCGCGATCTGATAAGTAGGCATTCCGCCGAAGAGGGAATTGGTCCAGCGGGTGCGTTCGCCTGTCTGTTCGTAATATTCTTTGGCCTCCTGTCCGGCTCCGGCTCCGGCGGCAGTATCATGTTGGAACAGGATGCGTCCTTCTATATCCGCCGGGAAGAAGTAAGCGAAAGAAATCAGGATGAATGCCAGGATAGCAATCAAATCGGGAAGGGTCTTTTTTATCATCTTGAATCATAGGTTTTATAACGGAGGCAAAGATAGTGTAATCCGCAGGCAGTACAAAATAAGCTCGCCTCTTTTTGATGCGGAGGCATGGGTTATCTTGCAGAAATATTGTACCTTTGCCCTGAAATTTATGCATGAATTGAAGAGGATATGACGATAGGTGTTATCAGCGCAATGGATAGCGAACATCGCCAATTGGTGGAGCGTTTGCAGGAGAAGAAAGTGGCGGATTACGGTCATTTGCACTATGTTGAAGGTTTGCTTGGCGGTAATCATGTGATACTTACGCAGTGCGGTATCGGAAAGGTGAATGCAGCGGTGGGCGCAACGGAACTGATACGCCGTTTCGCTCCGGATTGTATCATCAGCACCGGTGTGGCGGGCGGTATCGATGCTTGTCTCAAGGTGATGGATGTGGTGGTGAGCGAACGTTTGGTCTACCATGATGTGTGGTGTGGCGAGGGGAATGAATATGGACAGGTGCAAGGGCTTCCTGCCGCGTACGAAGGGTGCGCTTCCTTGTTGGAACACGCTTTGTCCCTGAATAATGCCGGGCCGGAAAGCCGCATTTGCAAAGGGTTGATTTGTACCGGTGACCGCTTCATCACCGACCGCGCCGAGCTGGGTGCCATCAAGCACCGTTTTCCTGCCGGTCTTGCGGTCGATATGGAGTCTGCAGCCATTGCGCAAGTGTGCCATTTGTACGGCATTCCTTTCCTTAGCTTCCGCATCATCAGTGACACGCCGGGAGTGGAGGACCATTCTGCGCAATACGCCGATTTTTGGGGGACAATGGCAGAGCGTTCATTCCTCTCGACCTGGGCTTTCCTTTCCACTCTGCCCGATAGCTTGTAAATCATAAACTATAAACCATAAATCATGAAGAAAATTCCCAGCTTTACCATTGACCACATCCGCCTGTTGCGCGGTATTTACGTATCACGCAAGGATGAAGTGAACGGAGAAGTTATCACGACTTTTGATATCCGTATGAAAGAGCCCAACCGCGAACCGGCATTGGGACAAGGCGCCCTGCACACTATCGAGCATCTGGCGGCCACCTACCTGCGCAACGAGCCGCAATGGCAGGACAAGATTATTTATTGGGGACCTATGGGTTGTCTCACAGGCAATTATCTGTTGATGAAGGGCGATTTGCAACCAGAGGATATTGTGCCTCTGATGCAAGATACCTTCCGCTTTGTTGCCGGATATGAAGGAGAAGTGCCCGGTGCCGCTCCGCAGGACTGTGGTAATTATTTGCTTCACGACCTGCCAATGGCAAAATGGGAGTCTGCCAAGTATCTGCATGAGGTGCTGGAACAGATGACGGAAGCCAACATGCGTTACCCGGAAAAATAAGATAGGAGCTTTGTGGCTTTTCTATGAATAACCGGAAGTTAAGGGTTAGTGCGCGGCAATTGCTGCACACTAACCCTTAACTTTTTTACTAAATGATTTCAATTCCCTGTTCCTTGCAGAGTTGCAGTCCCAGGTCTTTCAGCTTGAACTTCTGTATCTTGCCGCTCCCTGTCATGGGGAACTCTTTTACGAAGAATATGTATTTGGGAATCTTGTACCGGGAGATTTTCCCAATGCAGAAGTCGCGTACATCCGACTCGTGCAGGTCTGCTCCTTCGTGCTGGATGATGAACGCGCCGACCGCCTCGCCGTACTTTTTGGAGGGAATACCGGCTACTTGCACGTCTTTTACGCCTTCCAACTGATAGAGGAACTCTTCGATTTCGCGCGGATAGATATTCTCCCCGCCGCGTATAATCATATCCTTGATGCGTCCGGTGATGCGGTAGTTGCCGTCTTCGTCTTTTACACCCAAGTCGCCGGAGTGTAGGAAACCGTTTTTGTCGATAACCTCGGCTGTGGCTTGCGGGTTCTTATAGTAACCTTTCATGGTGTTGTAGCCGCGGTTGCACAATTCACCTTGAACGCCTGTCGGACACTCCTCGCCGGTTTCCGGATCGATAACTTTCACCTCAGTATGTTCAAAGTCGCGCCCTACGGTGTTGCAACGCACATCAAATGGGTCGTCAATGCGTGTGGCGGTCATGCCGGGGGCAGCTTCCGTCAGGCCGTAGACGCTGGTCACTTTCATATACATCTTTTCTTCCACCTGCTTCATCAGTTCCACAGGGCAGAGGGAGCCCGCCATGATGCCTGTGCGCAGGCAGGACATGTCAAAGAGGTCGAACATGGGGTGGTGCAGCTCGGCAATGAACATCGTAGGCACGCCGTAGAGTGCCGTACAGCGTTCCTTGTGTATCGAAGCAAGAACCACCAGAGGGTTGAAACGTTCCACCATGACTTGTGTACAGCCATGAGTGAGGCAGTTCATCGTGGCAAGCACCACGCCGAAGCAGTGGAACAGGGGCACGCAGCAGCACAGTTTGTCGTCAGCGGTGAATTTCATGTGCTCACCGGTGAGAAATCCGTTGTTGGTGATGTTGTAGTGGGTGAGCATTACACCTTTCGGGAAACCGGTGGTGCCTGAGGTGTACTGCATGTTTACCACATCGTGGCAGTCAACCTGGTTTTTCAGTTCTTCCAGCCGGGTGTCTTCGATATTGTCTCCCAGGAGCAGGATTTCGGAGGTGTTGTACATCCCCCTGTGCTTCTCCTGTCCTACGTAGATTACATTCTTCATGTAGGGGAAGCGTTCGCTCTTCAGATGTCCGCGCTGGCAGGTTTTCAATTCCGGCAGCATGGTATAGGTCATCTGCACGAAGTCGCTGTCTTTTTCGCCGTTGACGATGCAGAGCGTGTGCATATCCGAGTTCTCGCACAGGTATTCCAGTTCGGCTTGTTTGTAATTGGTGTTTACCGTTACGTAGACGGCGCCTATTTTGGCGCAGGCGTACAGCAGGGTCAGCCAGTCCGGCACATTTGCCGCCCAGATGCCCACGTGTGTTCCCCGTTCCACGCCGATAGCGATAAGTCCTTTTGCCATGTCGTCTACCCTGCGGTTGAACTGGCTCCAAGTGAAGCGCAGGTTGCGGTCGGAGTAAACAATGTATTCTTTGTCAGGTGTAGTTGCGGCCCAATGCTCCAGCCATTGGCCAAGCGTTCTTTCGTATAACATGATGTCTTTTTGAGTATGGAGATAAAGCATGGAATATAAGGTATAAAGCATGAGTGCGGTGTCGTTGCACTTTCTTGTTTATACCTTATATCCCATGCTTCAAACTTTTTTTAAATCGGTGTATAAATCACTGCCAGTATCTTGGCTGCCTGTCCTTCGTAGGCATGTACGTGGTGTGGCACAATGGAGTCGTAGTAGATGCTGTCTCCCTCTTCAAGAAGGTAGGTGTTCTTCCCGTAGCTGATTTCCATAGTTCCTTCCATGACCATGATGAACTCTTCGCCTTCGTGTGAGGAGAGCACGAAATCGCTGTCGTCCGTAGGTGCCACGTCAATGATGAACGGTTCCATGTGGCGATCGGCCTTTGACTTGGACAGGGAATGGTACTCCATGTGCTTGCGTGAGTGGATGGCATTGTTGGAGAAACTGATGCTGTCCTTTGCTTCCGACTTACGGCATACCACAGGACCGTTTTCATCCTGATCGTCAAGGAACGTTCCGAGACGCACGCCCAGTACGCGGGCTATTTTGATGAGCGGTGCCAGTGACGGCAGGTCGATATTGTTTTCAATACGTTCAATTTGTTCGATAGCGAGCCCTGAACGTTGTGCCAACTCTTCCATGCTAATGGATTGGCTTTCGCGGAGCGACTTGATCTTTTCTCCTACAATCTTACTTGTATCCATAATTTGATAGTATTTTCAGCCTAAAAGGTTATAATTAATAACAGTAAGTTGCAAAAATAAGATATTCTTTTACTTGGTGCAACATTCTGCGGCGAAAAGTTTGAGAAATAGCTATATCTTTGTACGGGAGAATAAGACAACTCCTTGCTTGGATCATGGTATATATTGAAACACCGCGTTTGTTGTTACGCGATTGGGAAGAAGAGGATTTCGTTGTTTTCTCAGAGATGAACAGCAGCCCCTCTGTGATGAAGTACTTTTTGCACCCTTTGTCCGAAGAAGAGTCACTCGTTCTTTTTGATGCTGTCAGGAGTGATTTTCTCCGATATGGTTATGGGGGATATGCTGTGGAACAAAAGTCGGACGGGGCTTTTGTCGGCTTTACGGGCTTTCATAATTTTTCGTTCGATGTTGATTTTGCTCCGGGAATTGAGATAGCGTGGAGGCTGAAGCAGGAATATTGGAACAGGGGGTATGCTACTGAAGCTGCAAAAGCCTGTTTGGACTATGCAAAGGAGAATCTTCCGTTTACTACGGTTTGGGCCTTTACCGCATTGCCCAATAAACCTTCACAGCGGGTTATGCAGAAAATAGGAATGGAGCGGATGAAAGAGTTTAACCATCCGCTTGTTCCTCAGGGACATGCACTTTGCAGACATGTAGTATATCATATCGAGTTAAAATAGCTTATCACTCTTTCTTCTGGTGAATCAATCCAAAGACGCCAGGTATTTTCCGATACCTTTTCCATCTTGCCAATAGTTGTTTTCGGTTGGCGGCGACTCCGGATTGTCAGATATCCCTTGCCTTCCGTAGCTTTTACTTCCTTCGTTTTATTATCCATGTGTTGCAATCTCAAAATTACGGAAACCATGAGAAATTTCCGGAGAATAGATTTTTAGCCAATAATACTCTTTATATAATCCGTAGGGCATACATGATAGAAATCCTTAAATTTCTTCCTAAAATATTGGACATCACAATATCCCAACATACCTGCTATTTCCGAAATATTAAATTGTT
>ENA-OURV01001774-OURV01001774.1-human-gut-metagenome-genome-assembly--contig:-NODE-1774-length-16319-cov-3.842966_pt1 | contig 16319 bp, 10 predicted proteins | sample MGYA00242141_ERZ509072 | MGnify/ENA primary metagenome ERZ509072 (study PRJEB26280, sample SAMEA2338763) | human gut metagenome | biome: human gut; feature: human-associated habitat; material: faeces... | reverse complement strand
ACCAACGACCTCTACGATGTCAACGTAGCGCTCTGACCAGCTGAGCTATAACCCCATTCGCTTGACGCACATATTATTATACATAAAAGCCGACTTATTGCAAGCATTATTTTTGCGCGCGTGGGGACAAATGCCGTTTTATCCCCACGCCGGCTAATAAAAATTTTTCTAAAATCAGTTTTCGGCTCCGTGCATCCGCGCGATCATGTCCTTTGGATCACTCGCCTTGAATACGCTGCTTCCGGATACCAGTATGTCCGCGCCCGCCTTGGCAGCAAGCTTCGCAGTGTCCGCATTTATGCCGCCGTCTATCTCTATCTCATATGTATAGCCGTGTGCTTCACGCTGCTTTTTAAGCCACTCTATTTTCGGCAGTACTTCCGCAATAAAGCTCTGTCCGCCAGCGCCCGGATTAACACTCATAACCAGCACCAAATCACATATGGACAAAAGATACTGCACCATCTCAACAGGCGTGCCGGGATTAATTGCAACGCCGGCCTTCATGCCCGCGCGGCGTATTGCCTGAAGCGTTCTGTGCGCATGTGCATCGGCCTCTGCATGGAACGTAAGATAGTCTGCGCCCGCCTTGGCAAACTGGTCTATATATGTTTCCGGATGCTCCACCATTATATGCACATCTATAGGCAGCTCTGTATACGGGCGTATGGCGGCGCACATGGCCGGCCCAAACGTTATCGTGGGCACGAACGTGCCGTCCATTACGTCGAAATGCACAAGGTCTGCATTCCATTCGCCAAGCTTTCTTGTGGCTCCTCCCATGTTCGCAAAATCGGCAGAGAGCAGGCTGGGGGCGATCTTAATCATATTTGTGTTTCCTCTTTTCTATCAATTCATCAAGTATTATAAGGTATCTTTCATATCGCTCCGGCGACAGCGCAGTGCCTATAAGCGGTTTAACGGCGCAGTCCGGCTCGCTGCGGTGCAAACATTCGCCAAAGCGGCAGCCTATGCGTTTGCCGCGCATTTCGCGATAGCATTCGCAAAGCTCCTTAGGCTCCATCTCGTCCGCTTCAAGCAAGCTGAACCCGGGCGTATCCAGCACCGCCCCGCCGCATACATGCCAAAGCTGCGCATGGCGCGTGGTATGCCGTCCTCTGTCCGTTTTTCTGGACAGCCCGCCCGTTTCAAGCGCAAGTTCCGGCACAATGGCGTTTATAAGCGAGGATTTGCCCACGGCGCTCTGCCCCGCAAAGCAGCATATGTTCCCCGCTATCTCAGCTTTTATAGCGTCCACGCCGTCCCCTTTGGCGGCCGATGCGGTAATAATGGTATACCCCGCCGGTGCATACTGCGCGCGGATATCCTCCGCCGCATCCGCATCAGCCTGATCGCATTTGTTCAGCACTATCACCGGCTCAACATTATGCTTTTCGCAGCGAATAATAAGCTTGTCCATCAGCATAAGGTCGGGCTTCGGCGCGGAAAGTGAGGCGACTATTATAAGCTTATCCAAATTGGCCACGGCAGGGCGAATAAATATATTGCGCCGCGGCAGTATCTTACTGACCGAGCGGCCCTCGCCGTCCTCAACATATTCAACCCTATCGCCCACCACGGGCGTTATACCATCCTTCCTGAACCTTCCGCGTGCGCGGCATACTATTTCCGTGCCGTTATCGCTAAGCACGGTATAGAAGCCGCCTACGCCCTTTAGTATCAGCCCTGTATCAGCCATGCATTATCTCCTGTATTCAAAGCCTATCTGCCCACTCCTTACGACCACGCCATCCACATATACGGTGCATTCGTATTGGCCGGCCTTTTGCAAATACGCGGTGAATGAAACACTCTGCTGCGAACCTACGGGCAGCGTGGTTTCATATATCACCAGCTCAAGCCCATCTTCAAGCTTTGCTGTTACTGTTACGACGCCGGGTCCTGCCGCAATATCCAAATTGAAGGCAACATCCGCCGCATAATTGCCAAGCTGAGACCGGCAAACGCTCAATTCAACGACCGCGTCCGCAGCAACGGATATGTTCGGGGACGGATTCTGCGCAACGACAGATTCTTCGGCCGCTATCTGGCTGTCCGGCTGCACGGTGCGTATGCGTATTTGCTTGAAGCCTTCTTCCCTGAGCAGCGCTATCGCTTTGCTGAGATCAAGCTCCATAACGTTTGGCATCTGTGTGCCGGGCGTACCGCTTATCCATATTTCTATTCTATCCCCAGCGAACGTGCTCGTGCCCGCAACGGGCTCCTGCCTGACTATTTGGCCGTACGGCAGATCGCTCGTAACATACTGCGGAACGCCAAGCTGGAGATCCATGCCCCACACAAGATCCGTAGCATCCTGCAGCGTCCTTCCCGTAAGATCCGGAACGGTAACATAATCGCTGCCGGAGCTTACGGTAACGCTTATCGTATCGCCCTGCTTGGCGTTTGTTCCCGCGGCAGGGGACTGCTCCAGCACGGTGCCTTCGTCTATATCGCTCGGCTTATATTCGTCAACCGATATTTCAAAGCCTCTAAGCTGCGCTATACCTATGGCTTCCTCAAGCTTTTTGTTGGTAACGGTAGGAATTATGTATTCCGTGGCTGCCGTGAAGCCCTTGTCTTCACGTACTGATCTTGCAATGAAAAACAGCGCCGTGAAAAGCCCAAGCACTACAATGAGCATAACCACAATATTCATCACGCCGTGATTCATGCGGTGTTTGCCGTGCTCATCATGGTTATATATGCGGGCAAACTTGCCGTGCGGCTCGCGCAGCGCCCTAAGAAGATCGTACTTCATCTGCCTTGCGGAAGGATAGCGCTGGCTCGGCTCCTTGCCGGCGGCCTTCACCACAACGTCGCTCAGCGCGCGCGGAACCCTTGGATTGAGTTCCGACGGCGGCGTTATATCCTCCTGTAAATGTTTAAGAGCAATAGCCACGGAGTTATCCCCACCGAACGGCACCTGCCCTGTAAGCATTTCATAAAGCATTATTGCGCACGAATAAATGTCCGATGCGGCGGTGACATCCTCTCCCCTTGCCTGCTCCGGAGAAATATAATGCACCGACCCCATAACGACGTTCGATCCGGTGAACGTGCGCGTGGTGGCCGCAACGTCCCTCGCTATGCCAAAATCGGTCAGCTTCGCCCTGCCGCGCGGGGTGATTATAACGTTCTGAGGCTTAACGTCGCGGTGTATTATTCCCTTCTGGTGCGCATGGGACAGCGCATCTAGCACCTGACACATTATATTTACGGCAACCTTGGGAGACATTGGCCCGTCGCTCTTTATCAATTCTTTCAATGTGCTGCCTTCAACGTATTCCAGGACTATATAGCTTATATCCCCATCCTCGCCAACGGCATAGGAGCGGACAATATTTTCATGCGAAAGGCTGAGCACGGCGCGCGCTTCATGCTCAAAGCGGCGCACGAACTCCATGTCCCCGCGGTGTTCTTCCTTTAATACTTTAAGCGCGACCGTGCGGTTGAGCATGTTGTCATGCGCTTTATACACGTTCGCCATTCCGCCGGAGCCTATAAGGGATTCTACCATATACCTTCCGGAAATTACTCTTCCTATCATTCGGCGTCCTCCCCATCGTTATATATTATTACGGCGCTTATATTGTCCCGACTGCCGGCTTTCAGCGCGCGTTCGACAAGCGTATCGCACGCTGTTTGCAATTCTTCAGCCGATCGGCCGAGTGCGTCCGCCAGTTCATCTTCACTCAGTTCACCGTAAAGCCCATCCGTGCATATGAGCAGCTTATCTCCCTTTTCCCATGCGCATTCAAACACATCCACCCGCTCAATTGGACGTGTGCCTACAGCGCGGGTTATAATATTGCGCTGAGGATGGCGCGCGGCTTCCTCCCGCGTGATATAGCCAAGCGCCGCAAGTTGGGCAACATACGAATGATCTTCAGTTATTTGCTTAAGATGCAGCCCATCATAATGATAGAGCCTGCTGTCGCCAACATTTGCCGCGATAAAACGCTTTTCTTCCAGCACCGCAGCCACAAGCGTTGTGCCCATGCCGCGGTATCCTTCATCGCTGAAGGATAGTTCATACACGGCTGAATTGGCCATGTTCACCGCGTTTATAAGCCGCTCCCGAATAGTTCCGGGCGCGTTTTTATGCATATTCTCCACCAGCGTTTTTATTGCAAGCGCGCTTGCAATATCGCCCGCGTTATGGCCGCCCATTCCGTCTGCAACGGCAGCGATGGCTATCATGCCCCTTTCGGGTATAAAAACGGCGTCCTGATTTTGCTTTCTTATACCGGTAATGGTCTTTGCAGCATATTTCATTGTTGCTCCTCCATTTGCATAAGCACGCGCCGCCTAAGCTGACCGCAGGCGCCGTCTATATCGGTTCCCATTTCACGCCTAACGGTTGCGGATATTCCTCTATCCTCAAGCCATTTTCTGAACACTTCCGCTTCCTTTCGACTGGTGCCTAAAAGGTTGCGCTCCTTTACGGGGTTAAGCGGAATAAGATTCACATGGCATGTCATCCCCCTAAGGCGGGCCGCCAATTCGTTGGCGTTCGCCTGCGAATCGTTAAGCCCTTTTACCAGCGCGTATTCAAACACAACACGCCGACCCGTTGTTTGGGCATATCGCCTTGCCGCAGCAAGTACCTCGGCGATCGGATATGCCTTATTTATAGGCATCAGTTTATTGCGTATTTCATCATTGGGCGCATGGAGCGATACCGAAAGCGTAACGTGCGGCGCATCCTGTGGCAAAGTATCTATCCTTGGTACAAGGCCGCAGCTTGAAAGCGAAATATTCCTTGGGCTTATGCCCATGCCGTCAGGTGAGGAGACAAGTTTCAGGAATTTGACCGTATTATCGTAATTATCAAGCGGTTCGCCGCTTCCCATAAGCACTATGTTCGTTACACTTCTGTCTCTGCCTTCCTCCGCGGGAACATCGGCATTGGCAAGCGCAACAAACGAAAGCATTTCTCCAGGAGTAAGGTTCCTTATGCAGCCTTCAAGTGTAGATGCGCAAAACGCGCAGCCCATGCGGCAGCCAACCTGTGTTGATATGCAAAGCGTGTTGCCGTAATGATAGCGCATAAGCACGCCTTCAACAATGTTTCCATCGCTTAGCGAAAACAGGTATTTTATGGTGCCGTCCTTTTGAGATATGAACTTATCGTATATTTCTGCCCCGTCAAACGCAAGCTCGCTCAGCCTGCTCCTTAACGTTTTCGGCAGATTGGTCATGTTTTCGGGCTTTACGCCGCAGCTGAGCCATGAAAAAACCTGCTTCGCGCGGAAGCGTGGTTCGCCCCATTCTTTCAGCAGCGCTTCAAGCTCCGCCGTGTCCATTGAAACAAGCCCCGTCATCATTATCTCCTGCGTATAAATTTGGCTATAAAAAAGCCTTCCGTTCCGTCATGCTGCGGCAGCAGCTGTATCCGCCCGCCCTCTGCGCGGCTTCGCATATCATGGGGCAATATATTTTCCATATTGCCCGGAGCATAGTTGCAATTTTCGACAAGGAACTGCTCCCATACGCCAATGTTTTCGCGCCGGGACACGGTGCACGTTGAATACACAAGCGTGCCGCCGATTTTAACATAGCGCGCGCATGTATTGAGTATTTTCAGCTGCAATTCGCTAAGCGCGTCTATCATTCCGCTCGTTTTGGCGTAGCGAACATCGGGCTTACCACGCACACCGAGACCGGAGCACGGCGCATCGACAAGTACCGCGTCAAACGCGCCGCAGTACGCATCATCGTATACCGATGCATCCTTTTGCACTATTTCTGCGTTTTCAGCATGCAGCCTTTTGAGCGTATTAAGCGTCAGTTCCCGCCTATGCTCATGCAGCTCAAAGCCCGTAATGCTGCATCCGTTTTTCGCAAGCGACGCCATGTATGCCGTTTTCCCTCCGGGCGCGCAGCATGCGTCCAGTATTCTCATTCCAGCCTTAGGCTCAATAGCGCGGCAGACAAGCATAGCGCTTTCACTCTGCACGGTTATTTTGCCTTCCGTAAACAGCGGCTCCTTTTCAACATTAAAGCCGTTTTCAAGGCAAAATGCGTTTGGGTCTATTTTGCCGCGCCTAAAGCCTATTCCTCTATCATTGAGCGCGCAGGCTTCGAAGTTCGAGACGTGCATCCGACTCACTACGGTCGTGTCTGCCCGATTGAAACGCCTGAAGGTCCGAACATCGGTTTGATTAACTCTCTGGCTCTTTATGCACGTCTGAACGACTACGGTTTCCTTGAGACTCCGTACAGAAAAGTGATCGACGGTCACGTAACCAACGAAATCGCCTACCTCTCTGCAATCGATGAAGGCAACTACATTATTGCTCAGGCTAACGCTTCCATCGATGACAAGGGCAACCTGAGCGACGAGCTCGTCAGCTGCCGTGATAAAGGCGAATTCGTCCTGATGCGTCCCGAACGCGTTCAGTACATGGACGTGGCTCCGGCACAGATCGTTTCCGTTGCTGCTTCCCTGATTCCGTTCCTGGAACACGATGACGCGAACCGTGCTTTGATGGGTTCCAACATGCAGCGTCAGGGCGTTCCCTGTCTCCGTCCGGAAAAACCTGTTGTCGGTACGGGCATCGAAAGAACGGTTGCGGTTGACTCCGGTACGACTGTTCAGGCAGAGCGCGGCGGTGTTGTTGACTACGTCGACGCCAACCGTATCGTTGTTCGTGTAAATGACGAAGAAAACGTCCCCGGCAGAGTTGGTGTGGACATTTACAACCTTCAGAAATTTACACGTTCCAACCAGGGTACGAATATCAACCAGCGTCCTATCGTCAACCCCGGCGACCATATCGCCAAGGGCGACGTGATTGCTGACGGTGCTTCGACCGATCTCGGCGAACTGGCATTAGGTCAGAATATGATCGTTGCCTTCATGCCGTGGAACGGATACAACTACGAAGACTCTGTGATGGTGAGCGAAAAAGTGGTTGCTGATGACCGTTATTCTTCCATCCACATTGAAGAGCTTTCTGTTCAGGCCCGTGATACCAAACTCGGCAGCGAAGAAATTACGCGCGATATTTCGAATCTGAGCGAAAACCAGATCAACCGTCTCGACGAATCCGGCATCGTTTACATCGGTGCTGAAGTCAAGGCCGGTGACGTTCTGGTTGGTAAAGTGACTCCGAAGGGAGAAACTACACTGACTCCGGAAGAGAAACTGCTTCGCGCCATCTTCGGTGAAAAAGCCAGCGACGTTAAGGATACTTCTCTGCGCGTCCCGAGCGGCATGGTCGGTACCGTTATCGACGTTCAGGTCTTCACACGTGAAGGCATCGAACGCGACAAACGCGCCCAGTCCATCATTGACGATGAACTGAAGCGTTACCGCACTAACCTGAATGACCAGCTGAGAATTGTTGAGCGCGATGCTTTCGAACGTCTGGCTCGTCAGCTGATCGGCAATGTTGCTCAGGGCGGTCCTGACGGCTTAGGCAAGGGCAAGAAAGTCACTAAGGAATACCTCGACGGCCTCAATGTTCACAAGTGGTTTGACATCCGTATGGCTGACGAAGAGCTGCAGAAGCAGATCGAAGAAGTCCGCATTTCCTTGGAAGCCAAACGTAAAGAGTTCGACGAAGCTTGGAACGAAAAACGCAAGAAACTGACTCAGGGCGACGAACTGCCGACAGGCGTTCAGAAGATGGTCAAGGTTTATCTAGCTGTTAAGCGTCGTCTGCAGCCCGGTGACAAGATGGCCGGTCGTCACGGCAACAAGGGTGTGGTTTCCCGCATCACTCGTGTCGAAGATATGCCTTTCATGGCCGACGGCAGACCTGTTGACATTGTTCTGAACCCGCTGGGCGTGCCTTCCCGAATGAACATCGGTCAGGTTCTTGAAGTTCACTTGGGCTGGGCTGCTTTCGGTTTGGGCTGGAGAATTGCTGAAATGCTCAAGCACGAGCGCAACAAGCAGGTCGCAGAGATCCGTGAGTTCTTGAACACGATTTACAACAAGAGCAGCGGTAAGAAGGAAGACTTTGATTCTCTGACCGATGACGAAATCATCGATCTGGCTAAACACCTGAAGAAGGGTGTTCCGTTCGCAACCCCCGTGTTCGACGGCGCAAGCGAAAGCGACATCCGTGAGATGCTCAACCTTGCCTTCCCGGAAGAAACCGCGAAGAAACTGCACCTGACTCCTTCCAAGACTCAGGCCCAGCTCTTTGACGGACGCACCGGCGACGCATTTGACCGTCCTGTTACCGTCGGCGTGATGCACTATCTGAAACTGCACCACTTGGTCGACGACAAGATGCATGCTCGTTCTACCGGTCCGTACTCTCTGGTTACACAGCAGCCTCTCGGCGGTAAAGCTCAGTTCGGCGGTCAGCGTTTCGGTGAAATGGAGGTCTGGGCGCTTGAAGCTTACGGTGCCAGCTATGTCCTGCAGGAAATGCTTACTGTTAAGTCTGACGACGTGACGGGACGTACAAAGCTCTACGAAAACATTGTCAAGGGCGATCACGTGATCGACGCCGGAATGCCGGAATCCTTCAACGTTCTCGTTAAGGAAATCCGCTCTCTGGGCATTGACATTGATTTAGACCGTGATAAGGAATCTTCTAAAAAATGATGAAAGCTTTTAACTCTCTCTTTAAGACAAATAAAGAGAATGAGCCGTTTGACGCGATCAAGATCGGCATTGCTTCCCCGGAAAAGATTCGTTCTTGGTCTTACGGTGAAGTAAAGAAGCCTGAGACAATTAACTACCGTACGTTCAAACCCGAACGCGACGGCCTGTTCTGCGCAAAGATTTTCGGACCGATTAAGGACTACGAATGTCTTTGCGGCAAATACAAGCGCCTGAAACATCAGGGTATCGTCTGCGAGAAGTGCGGCGTTGAAGTCACACTTTCCAAAGTCCGCCGCGAACGCATGGGCCACATTGAACTGGCCAGCCCTGTTGCGCACATTTGGTTCTTGAAGAGCCTTCCGTCCCGCATGGGTATGGTTCTCGATATCCCTCTGCGTGATATCGAACGCGTCTTGTATTTCGAAGCCTATATCGTTGTTGATCCCGGCATGACCGAGCTGCGCAGAGGCCAGCTCATGACCGAAGACGACTACATGGCCAAGACCGAAGAATACGGTGACGAATTCAAGGCCATGATGGGTGCTGAAGCCATTAAAGAGCTTCTGGCTACTATCAACATTGACGAAGAAGTCGAGGATCTCCGCAGAGAGCTTTCCGAAACTACCAGCGAAGCTAAGGTCAAGAAGATTGCCAAGCGTCTGAAAGTTCTCGAAGGCTTCCAGCGCTCCGGCATTAAGCCTGAGTGGATGGTTATGGATGTTCTTCCGGTTCTTCCGCCGGATCTTCGTCCGCTGGTTCCGCTCGACGGCGGCCGTTTCGCCACAAGCGATCTGAACGACCTCTATCGCCGCGTGATCAACCGTAACAACCGTCTGAAACGACTTCTTGAGCTTAAAGCTCCGGACATCATCGTCCGCAACGAAAAGCGTATGCTGCAGGAAGCCGTTGACTCTCTGCTGGACAACGGCCGCCGCGGCAAAGCCATGACCGGTCCTTCCAAGCGTCCGCTGAAGTCTTTGGCAGACATGATCAAAGGTAAGGGCGGCCGCTTCCGTCAGAACCTGTTGGGTAAACGTGTTGACTACTCCGGCCGTTCCGTTATTACCGTCGGTCCGTACCTGAAACTGCATCAGTGCGGTCTGCCGAAACTGATGGCTCTTGAGCTCTTCAAACCGTTTATCTTCAACAAGCTTGAACTGCGCGGTCTGGCTCCGACAATCAAGGCTGCCAAGAAGATGGTTGAGAATCAGGATCCGGTCGTTTGGGACATCCTTGAAGAAGTCATTTACGAACATCCTGTGATGCTGAACCGTGCGCCTACGCTGCACCGTCTCGGTATTCAGGCGTTCGAACCGCTTCTGATTGAAGGCAAAGCCATTCAGCTGCATCCGTTGGTCTGCGCAGCATTCAACGCTGACTTCGACGGCGACCAGATGGCTGTTCACGTACCTCTTTCCTTAGAGGCACAGCTTGAAGCCCGTTCTCTGATGCTGGCTTCCAACAACGTGCTGTTCCCTGCCAACGGCGATCCTTCGATCGTTCCGTCTCAGGACATCGTGTTGGGCTTGTACTATTCGACTCGTTCCCGTATCAACGGAAAGGGCGAAGGCATGTTCTTTGCCGATATCGGCGAAGTTGAACGCGCTTTGGCTAACAAGGTTGTCGAGCTCCAGACACGCTGCACCGTTCGCGTTAAAGAATTTGACGTCAACAAGGAAACCGGTGAAAAGACACCGAAGCTGGTTCGTTACGAAACCACCGTCGGCCGTGCGCTTCTTTCCGAAATTCTTCCTCCGGGCCTGCCGTTCTCCGTTTTGAACAAGACCCTCAAGAAGAAAGAGATCGCCAAGCTGATTAACATGGCTTTCCGCCGTTGCGGTCTGCGTGAAACCGTGATCTTCGCCGACAAACTGATGCAGCGCGGCTACCACCTCGCTACCATCGGCGGTCTGTCGATTGCTATCGACGACATGATCGTTCCAGAACAGAAGAACGAGATCGTTCACGAAGCCGAACAGGAAGTCAAAGAGATCGATGCTCAGTACACTTCCGGTTTGGTGACTGCCGGCGAACGCTATAACAAGGTGGTTGATATTTGGGGCCGTACGACAGAAAAAGTCGGTAAGGTGATGATGGATGAAATCTCCAACGAACCTGTTATCGACCGTCACGGCAACAAGACAACTCAGGAATCCTTCAACTCCATCTACATGATGGCGGACTCCGGTGCCCGTGGTTCTGCAACTCAGATCCGTCAGCTGGCCGGTATGCGTGGTTTGATGGCTAAGCCGGACGGCTCCATTATTGAGACTCCGATTACCGCGAACTTCCGTGAAGGTCTGAACGTTCTGCAGTACTTCGTGTCTACCCACGGTGCTCGTAAGGGTCTGGCTGATACGGCTTTGAAGACGGCTAATTCCGGTTATCTGACACGTCGTTTGGTTGACGTGACCCAGGACTTGGTTGTTACAGAAGACGACTGCGGAACCCATCAGGGCGTTCTGATGAAAGCTTTGGTTGAAGGCGGTGAAGTGACCGAAAGTCTGGCTGACCGTATTCTGGGCCGCGTGACGGCTGATCCGGTTATCAACCCGGATACCCAGGAAGAAATCTTTCCGGCCGGTCATCTGCTCGAAGAAGACGACGTCGAACTCATCACGAAGCTCGGCATTGACGAAGTCAAGATCCGTACTCCGCTTACCTGCGAAACACGCTACGGTCTTTGCGCCAAGTGCTACGGCCGCGATCTCGGCCGCGGCAAGCTCGTTAACGCCGGTGAGGCTGTCGGTGTTATCGCCGCCCAGTCCATTGGTGAACCGGGTACTCAGCTGACCATGCGTACGTTCCACATCGGTGGTGCTGCTAGCCGTACAGCTGTTGCCAGCAACGTCGTTACGAAGTCTGCCGGCACGATTCGCTTCACAAGCTCTATGCGCTATGTGACCGGTGAGAAGGGCAACAAGGTTGTGATTTCCCGCTCCGGCGAAATCGTGATCGAAGGTCCGAACGGCCGCGAGAGAGAACGTCATAAGATTCCTTACGGCGCCAACCTCCTTGCATCCGATGGTCAGCAGGTTGAAATCGGAACCGAACTTGCCAACTGGGATCCGATGACTCGTCCGATCGTTACCGAATACGCAGGTAAAGTTCGCTTTGCCAACGTTATCGACAACGTCACGGTTAAGAGCCAGGTGGACGAAGTTACCGGCTTGAGCTCTTTGGTCGTTATCGACGCTAAGCACTCTTCTTCCAGCAAGATCGGCAAGCCGCTGATTCAGTTCCTCGATGCCAACAACGAGCCCGTTAAGATTCCGGGCACCGAGCATCCTGTGAGCATTCAGCTGCCGGTCGGCGCTCTCATCATCGTTCATGACGGTGACGAAGCCAAGGTCGGTGACGTGCTTGCCAGAATTCCGACGGAAAGCCAGAAGACTCGAGACATTACCGGCGGTCTGCCGCGTGTTGCCGAGCTCTTCGAAGCCCGCTCTCCGAAGGACGCAGGTATTCTTGCCGAGGCAAGCGGTACCGTTACCTTCGGTAAGGAAACCAAGGGCAAACAGCGTCTGATCATTACTGACACCCAGGGTCAGGATCATGAATTCCTTATTCCTAAGGATAAGGACATTCTGGTTCACGACGGTCAGGTGGTTCACCAGGGCGAAGTCATTGTTGACGGTCCTGCCGATCCGCATGACATCCTGAGACTTCAGGGTATCGAAGCTCTGGCTCGCTACATTGTTGACGAAGTCCAGGCTGTGTACCGTCTGCAGGGTGTGAAGATCAGCGACAAACATATTGAAGTGATTGTTCGCCAGATGCTTCGCCGCGTTGTCATTACCGATCCGGGCGACACCAAGTTCATCACCGGTGAACAGGTCGAACGCAGTGAAATGCTCGATGAGAACGAAAAAGCTCTTGCCGAGAACAAGCGTCCCGCCACTTACGACAATCTGCTTCTTGGTATTACCAAGGCCAGCTTGTCTACGGACTCCTTCATCTCTGCCGCTTCCTTCCAGGAAACGACCCGAGTGCTTACCGAAGCAGCCATCATGGGCAAACGTGATGAACTGCGCGGCCTGAAGGAAAACGTGATTGTCGGCCGCTTGATTCCTGCCGGTACCGGTTTGGCCTATCACAGAGCCAGACACGACCGCGATGCTTTCAAGTACGACAATGAGATCGAAACTTCCGAAGCTTATGTCGGAAACGAGAACATCGTGAGCGATGTTCCTGCGATTCCCGAAGCAGAAGTGACCGGTGAGAGCAAAAGCTATCACAACTAATTAGGTTTTAACTCCTCCAAAAAAGCGGCTGAAAGGCCGCTTTTTTGGTTTTTGAAAAACGCTGAATACAATTGCTAACCTATTCAGCCAAATAGAAAAGTTTGACAATTGGTTGAATTTGCGCAATAATGCGGAACTTTTCGGAATCCCGCCCGGGTTTCTGCGCTCTTTCTCGGCTGCCGTGCAGCACGTCCTTTCGCGCAGAGTCCGCGCATTTTCCTTAAAGTTTTTTATTAACCTCCACTCCGTCAAAAGAGTGGTTTTTCTAATCGTTTCGGATACGGACTTTATGCCGACCATTAACCAATTAGTGCGTAAGCCTCGCGAGAGAGCTATTGAAAAGAGCAAGAGCCCTGCGCTCAACAACTGCCCGCAGAAACGCGGTGTCTGCACCCGTGTTTACACAACAACTCCGAAGAAGCCGAACTCCGCTCTTCGTAAAGTTGCCAAGGTGCGCCTGACCAACGGCTTTGAAGTCATCTCCTATATCGGAGGTGAAGGCCACAATCTTCAGGAACACAGCGTCGTTTTGATTCGCGGCGGTCGTGTGAAGGACTTGCCGGGCGTTCGTTACCACGTCGTCCGCGGCTCTCTTGATACTCAGGGTGTCAAGGATCGTAAGCAATCTCGTTCTAAATACGGCGCAAAGCGTCCTAAACAGGCTTAATACCGGATCGCACCCGGTAACGGTCTCTTTTTATGACCGAGTAAGTCGCATTTTCATGATGGAAATGCATTTTCAAATTATTTGACTGAAGACAAAACTGAGGTAAACATGCCCCGTCGTCGCGAAGTACCTAAACGTGAAGTTCTCCCGGATCCTAAATTCGGTTCCGTTGAGATCACCAAATTCGTCAACATGATCATGCTTGACGGCAAGAAAGCCGTTGCAGAACGCATCGTGTATGGCGCTTTGGAAGAAATCCAGAACAAGTCTGGTAAAGATCCCCTCGAAGTGTTCACAAACGCTTTGAACAATGTTCGTCCGCTGGTTGAAGTTAAGTCCCGCCGTGTCGGCGGTGCCAACTACCAGGTTCCGGTCGAAGTTAGACCTGTCCGTCGTATGGCTCTGGCCATGCGCTGGCTGCGTGAAGCTGCTAAGGGCAGAAGTGAAAAATCTATGCCGCTCCGCTTGGCCGGCGAGCTTATCGACGCCTCTGAAGGCCGCGGCGGTGCTATGAAGAAGCGTGAAGAAGTTCATCGTATGGCTGAAGCCAACAAGGCCTTCTCTCACTTCCGTTTTAACTAATTTCTTTTTCAATAGGGGAGGCCCGGCGGGCTCTCCCCATTATCAGAGGATAGAAACATGGCTCGCAAAACTCCGATTGAGCGTTATCGCAATATCGGCATTTCCGCGCACATCGACGCGGGCAAAACAACCACCACGGAACGCATTCTGTTCTACACCGGCGTTAATCACAAGATTGGCGAAGTGCACGATGGCGCTGCGACCATGGACTGGATGGAACAGGAACAGGAACGCGGCATTACGATTACCTCCGCTGCTACTACTGCTTTCTGGCGCGGTATGGACATGAACCATCCCGAACACCGTATCAACATTATTGATACCCCGGGACACGTTGACTTCACTGTTGAAGTTGAACGTTCCATGCGTGTTCTGGACGGTGCCTGCATGGTTTACTGTGCTGTCGGCGGTGTCCAGCCTCAATCCGAAACTGTTTGGCGTCAGGCTAACAAATACAAAGTTCCCCGTCTTGCTTTCGTGAACAAGATGGACCGTACAGGCGCAAACTTCTTCAAAGTTTACGATCAGATGAAGACTCGTCTGAAAGCTAATCCTGTACCTATCGTTATTCCTATCGGTGCTGAAGACACTTTCAAAGGCGTTATCGATCTGGCCAAGAGAAAAGCCATCATTTGGGATGAAGCTTCTCAGGGCATGAAGTTCAAATTCGAAGACGTTCCCGCCGAGCTGGTTGAAGAAACCGAAAAATGGCGCAGCAACATGGTTGAAGCTGCTGCCGAAGCTAACGAAGAACTGATGGACAAGTACCTGAACGACGGCGACCTCTCCGAGGCCGACATCAACAAGGGTCTGCGTCTGCGTACCATCGCCAACGAAATTCAGCCGATGCTCTGCGGTACAGCGTTCAAGAACAAGGGTGTTCAGCGCATGCTTGACGCTGTTATTGAACTGCTTCCGAGCCCGGTTGACATTCCTCCGGTCCAAGGTGTTGATCCTGATGACGATTCTGTCGCTAGTCGTAAGGCTGATGATAAAGAGCCGTTCTCCGCTCTTGCCTTCAAGATCATGACTGACCCGTTCGTCGGTCAGCTGACCTTCCTTCGCGTGTACTCCGGCGTTGTTAACTCCGGCGACACCGTTCTGAACTCCGTCAAGGGTAAGAAAGAACGTATCGGTCGTTTGCTGCAGATGCACGCTAACGAACGTAAAGAAATCAAGGAAGTTCTCGCAGGCGACATCGCAGCTGCCGTCGGTCTGAAAGAAGTGACCACCGGCGATACACTCTGCGCTATCGACCATCCGATCATCCTTGAAAAGATGGAATTCCCAGAACCGGTTATTTCTCAGGCTGTTGAGCCCAAGACTAAGGCCGACCAGGAAAAAATGGGTATCGCTCTTAACCGTCTGGCTCAGGAAGATCCGTCTTTCCGTGTCCGTACTGACGAAGAAAGCGGTCAGACCATTATTTCCGGTATGGGTGAGCTCCACCTCGACATTCTTGTCGACCGTATGCGTCGTGAGTTCAACGTTGAAGCCACAGTCGGCAAACCTCAGGTTGCCTACCGTGAAACCATCCGTTCTACTGTTGAGAACGCCGAAGCTAAGTTTGTTAAGCAGTCCGGCGGCCGTGGTCAGTACGGCCACGTTGTTCTGAAGCTCGAACCGAACCCCGGCAAGGGCTACGAGTTCGTCGATGCTATCAAGGGCGGTGTTGTTCCCCGCGAATACATTCCTGCCGTTCAGAAGGGTATCGAAGACACCATGAAGTCCGGTGTTCTGGCCGGTTACCCGGTTGTTGACGTTAAGGCAACACTCCACTTCGGTTCTTACCATGAAGTGGACTCTAACGAAAACGCCTTCAAGATGGCCGGTTCTATGGCTTTCAAAGAAGGTATGCGCAATGCCAGCCCGGTTCTGCTTGAGCCGATCATGGCTGTTGAAGTTGAAACCCCGGAAGAAAAGATGGGCGACGTCATGGGCGACCTTTCTTCTCGCCGCGGTGTGATCCAGGGTATGGACGACTTGCCCGGCGGAGGCAAAGCTGTTAAGGCTGAAGTTCCGCTGTCTGAAATGTTCGGTTATGCTACACAGCTCCGTTCTCTGACTCAAGGTCGTGCTTCCTACACAATGGAATTCAAACATTACGCTGAAGCTCCGAAGAACGTTGCCGAAGCTGTGATTGAAGCAAAAACGAAGTAATTTTTAAACGCTGTTCTTTTATTTAATATTTAAGGATTAAAAATGGCAAAAGAAAAGTACGAACGTACTAAGCCCCATGTAAACGTTGGCACAATCG
>ENA-OURV01001772-OURV01001772.1-human-gut-metagenome-genome-assembly--contig:-NODE-1772-length-16334-cov-3.149149_pt1 | contig 16334 bp, 16 predicted proteins | sample MGYA00242141_ERZ509072 | MGnify/ENA primary metagenome ERZ509072 (study PRJEB26280, sample SAMEA2338763) | human gut metagenome | biome: human gut; feature: human-associated habitat; material: faeces... | reverse complement strand
TCATCGACGGAAAAACCGGCTTCCTCTGCCGCCCCGCAGATACCGCATCGCTCTATGACGCAATGAAAAAATTCGCCGCAATGACCGGCGATGAAAGAAGAAAAACGGGACTTGCCGGGAGGGAGCATGTGCTTGATTTCGGGAAGTATGCGGTGGTGAGAAAAACGCTGGGAGCCGTTGCACATGGAACAACCGATAAGAATACTTCAGGTCGTCACTAAAATGGATCGTGCCGGGCTTGAGACTATGCTCATGAATTATTACCGGCACACCGACCGCTCGGTCATACAGTTCGATTTCCTTGTCCACCGCGCCGAACGCGGGGCATACGACGACGAGATCGAAAGTCTCGGCGGCAGAATATACCGTCTTCCCCGCCTTGTACCGTGGAGCCTTTCCTATCGGAAAAAGCTCGACGATTTTTTTGAAAATCACAAAGAATACCGGATAGTCCACGTTCATCAGGACTGTCTGAGCGCGATAATTCTGAAATCGGCAAAAAAAGCCGGAATTCCCGTCCGCATAGCCCACAGTCACAACAGCAATCAGGACAGAAACCTCAAATATCCGATAAAGCTCTTTTACCGGCAGTTCATACCGGAATATGCCACTCACCTTTTCGCCTGCGGAAAAGCCTCCGGCGACTGGATGTTCAGGGGTGCGCCGTATACCGTTATCCGCAACGCGATCGATGCGGATAAGTATACCTTCAGCCCCGCGGCATCGGCTGAAGCAAAAGAGAGAAACGGCCTTTCCGGAATGCTGACCGTCGGTCACATCGGGCGGTTTGACCCGGCAAAAAACCACACATTCATTCTCGACATCTTCCGGGATATCGTCTCCGCAGTCCCGGATTCCCGTCTGCTTCTTATCGGCGACGGACGGCTGAAGTCGGAAACCGAAGAAAAAGCCCGCGCGCTCGGGATTTCCGACAAAGTCATGTTTACCGGTGTAAGAAGCGACATTCCGGAGCTTCTTGCGGCAATGGACGTTTTCCTGTTCCCGTCGCTCTATGAAGGCCTTCCCGTCACATTGGCAGAAGCACAGGCAGCCGGACTTCCGTGCGTGATATCCGACAGGGTTCCGGATGAAAGCATTATTACCGCCGACCTTGTCAGCGTTCTTCCCCTCTCTTCGCCGGCAGAAAAATGGGCGGAAAAAGTCACCTCCGATTCGGCAAAGGGGCGCCGGAACACTTACGGAGATATCGCAGCAGCCGGCTTTGATATAAAGGAAAACGCCGCGTTTCTCAGTAATTTCTATCTTTCGGAGCTGAAAAAATGCCGACACTGACCATCTTCACCCCCGCCTACAACCGCGCGCACACTCTTCCGCGGACATATGCCTCCCTTCTCGCTCAGAAAAGCCGCGATTTTGTCTGGCTGATAATCGACGACGGCTCGACCGACGGAACGGAAGATCTTGTCCGCGGCTGGATGAATTCGGATAACGGCTTTGAGATCCGCTATATCCGCAAGGAAAACGGCGGAATGCACACGGCACACAACACCGCATATGAAAATATCGACACAGAGCTTAATGTCTGCATCGATTCCGACGATGCCCTTGCCGAAAATGCGGTTGAAATAATCCTCTCCGAATGGAAGCGGGTAAAAAACACCGGCGTCGCGGGGCTGATAGGACTTGACGCGGATTTTTCCGGCAATATCATCGGGACAAGGTTCCCCGACGGTGTCACCGAAACCACCCTTTCCGGCTTTTACGCTTCCGGCGGGAGCGGAGACAAAAAGCTGGTCTACCGCACCGATATAATCACATCCGTCCCTCCCTACCCGGTTTTTGACGGAGAAAAATACGTCGCTCTCGCCTATAAATACCTGCTTGTCGATCAGAAATACAAAATGGCTGCGATCAACCGGGTATTGTGCAGCGTCGAATATCAGCCCGACGGCTCGTCAAACAGTATGTGGCGGCAGTACCTCGCAAACCCGCGCGGCTTTGCCTTCTGGCGAAAGGTCTGCATGACCTACCCAACAAGCCGGAACAGGCTTTTCGTTGACTGCGTGCATTATTGTTCGAGCAGCGTGATAGCGAAAAACCGGAATTATATCAAAGAATCTCCGAGAAAATTCCTGACTGTATTATGTACCCCGGCCGGATGGTTGCTGACCGGGCTGATCAAAAGAAAGGCGTGCAAACAGTATGGCAGATAAAGATTTTATATGCGACTATCTGAGAATGACCGGAAAACATTTTTCCGGATGTCTTTATGACTACTGCCAGATTCTTTTAAGGCACAATCTGCGCTATATGTGGTGGTACCGGAAGTATTGCAAAAATCCTTCTCCGCTGCGCAAATATAAACTGTTCCGTCTATCCGGAAAATTCGGTCTTGAAATACGTCCGAAAGAATGCGGAAAAGGTCTTTATCTCGGTCATCCTTACAATATCACCGTCGGCACCGACGTTGTAATCGGCAACTACTGCAATCTGTATAAAGGCTGCACAATCGGTGCAGAAAACCGCGGAAAACGAAAAGGTTCGCCAACACTCGGTGATTATGTTTACGTCGGCATCAATACAACCGTCATAGGCAATATACATATTGGCAACGATGTAATGATCGCGCCGAACGCATTTGTCAATTCCGATGTTCCGGATCATTCCGTTGTGATTGGAAATCCCGCCGTGATTCATCATAAAGATAATGCCACAGAGGGATATATCGGATTCTGCGACTGAAACGTATCACACACCATTATTAAACCGGAGCCCCAAATGATCCCCCCACACATCCACTACTGCTGGTTCGGCGGTGCTAAGAAGCCGCGGCTTGCCGAGAAATGTATTGCAAGTTGGAAAAAGCACTGCCCCGGCTATGAAATCACCGAATGGAACGAAAGCAATTTCGACATTTCGGCTTATCCTTACGCGGAATACTGCCTGAAAAACCGCAAATGGGCGTTTCTCAGCGACTTCGTGCGGCTTGATGTCGTTAACCGTTACGGCGGGATCTATTTCGATACCGACGTTGAGGCGGTGCGCTCCTTTGACCCGCTGCTTGAATACGGCGCGTTTTACGGGTTTGAAAACGACGACAACATTGCAACCGGGCTTGGCTTCGGCGCGGAGCCGGGGCATATAACCGTCGCGGCGATGGAAGAACAGTATCTCTCCCTTCTCCCCGACGAAAACGGCGCTTTCCCGACGGTCACCTGCCCCGTGCTTAACACAAAAGCCCTTGTCCCCCTCGGGCTTAAAAAAAACGGGCAGCTTCAGACGGTCGCCGGAGCGGTCATACTCCCGACGGAGTACCTCAACCCCTACGACGACCCCACCGGCAGACTTCTCCGGACGGATAACACGTACTCCATCCACTGGTACTCAAAAAGCTGGATGAGCCGCGCAACGGTTTTCAGAAGTATGCTGACAAAACCGTTCCACCGGGTGTTCGGGAAGGATTGTTTCAGAAAGCTCAAATAGAGGAACTGCTCGCATCGGCTCACCGCCGAAAAAATCACCTTTCGCCTTTTGGTTTCGGAGGCATCCAATGAAAAAAATACTGATCGTCTCACACGCAATGGAGATCGGCGGGGCGGAGCGCGCGCTTGCGGGGCTTCTGTCTGCCTTTGACCCTGAAAAATACTCGGTTGACCTGTTCCTGTTCCGCCATGAGGGGGAGCTGATGGGTCTTATCCCCGAGGGAATAAACCTCCTCCCGGAAAAGCGAGCATATTCGTCGATGGCGGTTCCGATCGGCAGGGCGCTGAGAAAGCTGTGCTTCCGTGTCGCCTACGGCAGATGGCGCGGCAAGCGTGCGGCGGCAAAATATTCAAAAGAGCACGGGATAAACGGCGGCGCGGTCGCCCTTGAGTACAGCCACAGGTACACCGTGAAGTATATGCCGCAGATAAGCGCGGAGGAGTACGACCTTGCGATAAGCTTCCTCACCCCGCACTATTACGTCGCCGAAAAGTGCCGCGCGAAGAAAAAAATCGCGTGGATCCACACCGATTACTCGTACATCGACGTTGACACCGTATCGGAGCTTGCAATGTGGTCGGCATACGACAGAATCGCCTCCATCTCCGACGACGTCAGCACGGCTTTCACAAGAAAATTCCCGTCGCTCTCCGACCGGCTCATCCGGGTGGACAACATAATCTCCCCCGACGGCATCAGAAAATGCGCGGCGGCAAAGGACGTGTCCGGCGAGATGGACGGGAAGATAAAGCTCCTGTCCTGCGGCAGGTTCTGCGAGGCGAAGAATTTCGATAGCATCCCGGAGATCGCAAGATACCTTGTTGACCTCGGGAACGACATAAAGTGGTACATAATCGGCTTCGGCGGCGGCGAGGAGCTTATCCGCGCGAAGATCGGCATCCACGGCATGGAGAACCGCGTGATCATCCTCGGCAAGCGCGCCGACCCGTACCCGTACATGAACGCCTGCGACGTATACGTCCAGCCCTCCCGCTACGAGGGAAAGGCTGTCGCGGTGAGAGAGGCGCAGATCCTCGGCAAGCCGGTCGTCATAACCGACTATCCGACCTCCGCAAGCCAGCTTGACGACGGCGTTGACGGCATAATCGTCCCCCTCGACCCGCAAGCCTGCGCAGAGGGCATCTCCGTCCTCCTGCACGACGCGGAGAAAATGAAAAAGCTGAGCGAAAGCTGCCTCTCCCGCGACTACTCCGACCGCGGGGAGATCGGGAAGGTGGTGGGGGTAATTGAATAACGACTGCCTTATTTATGAACCAACGAAGGACGACAGCACCGCCGCAAAAGGAATGGCAATTCTCGCGATGGTGTTTCTTCACCTGTACTGCCGCATCAGTTCTCTGCCATACACTCCCCTGCTGATGATCGGGAACACCCCTCTGATATACTATTTCGGGCTTTTCGGTGACATATGCGTGCCGGTATACTGCTTTATAAGCGGATATGCGCAGTATCTGCTTATAGAAAAAGATGCCGGGAAATACTCTCGTAAAAGCTGCAAAAGGCTTGGAAAGCTGTGGCTGAATTTCGCGGTGATCGCGGTCGTTTTCTCTGTTTTGGGTCTTATCGCCGGGTCAAAGTATGTGCCGGGGTCATTTCTTGCATTTGTCCTCAATCTGACGCTTATCTCAACATCGTACAACGGCGCATGGTGGTTTTTGCTGACATATTTTTTCCTTGTCCTGCTCTCCCCGCTGTTTGTCCGTATGATAAGATCGCCCGGAAAAACCGGCTGTATACTGATCCTGTCGGCAAGCGGAATTGTTTACTTCATCTCATATCTGTTCAGATTCGTTATAATACCGGATATCTCTTCAGTGTTGCTGTCATGGCTGATCCGACAGGTTCTGCTTATCGGCACCTCGCAATTCGCGTTTCTTGTCGGAGCAGTGTTTTACAAATACAGACTCATCAGCAGACTGAAAATACTTCTTGACAAAAAACATCTCCTTGTTCCGGTATGCATTGCCGCGCCGACGGCTCTGTTCCTTCTTCACTGCTTTGTACAGTCTGTAATTATCGCACCGATAAACGGAATTGTCACCATTGTCTGTTTCTATATATTCCCGCATCCGGAACCGGTAAAGGCATTTTTCAGGTTTTTCGGTGTACACTCAACAAACATATGGCTGACGCATATGTTCTTCTACATGGCGCCGTTCCCCGATCTTGTTTTCAGAGGTACATATCCGCTTTCCGCACTTGTACTTATGCTTTCGCTCTGTCTCATAACTTCATTTGTGATTCAGTATATCCTGCTTCTGCCCGGAAAAGTGAGCAGCCTGATTTTCAGGAGGGAAAAGCAAAATGAAGGTTGATGTCAGCATAATCGTCCCGGTATACAACGTTGAAAAATACCTCCCGCGCTGTGTTGCGTCGCTCCGGGCGCAGACTCTTGCCGACATTGAGATCATCCTCGTTGACGACGGCTCGCCCGACGGCTGCCCGCAAATGTGCGACCGCTTCGCCGCAGAGGACGCGCGCATACGGGTGGTGCATAAGGCGAACGGGGGACTCAGCAGCGCAAGAAATGCGGGAATCGACGCTGCAGCCGGGCAATATCTCGGGTTTGTGGATTCGGATGATGCAGTAAGCCCCGATATGTACGAAAAAATGGTCGCGGCTATTGAAAAAGACGGGACTGACTTTGTAATGTCAGATTACATCCGCGTCCCGTCGGAAACTCCGGAATATCTCAAAACAACCGCTATTGCCGGCGGAGTTTATTCAAAAGCTGATATCCGGGAAACAGTCTTTACCGCGCTGATCATGGGTCCGGACCTGAACTACGGTCCTCTGCTTTCCGTTTGTCACTGTCTCTATCGCGCTGATTTTCTTAAGCGAAACAATCTGCGCTTTGAAAATGACGTGCGTTGGTCAGAAGACAACATATTCAGCGCCGAGGTCGGATATTGCGCCGACAGCTTCACCTATCTGAAGGGCGAAGGGTTATACCGTTACTATCAGAATCCCGGAACGATAACAACCTCATATCGCCCCGCTGCATGGGATGTTTACTGCACAATGAATCGTAAACTCCATGCGTACTTCGACAGCAAAACGGATTATGATTTCACAAATCAGCTGAAGCTTCACATTATCTTCTACGCCTGCTTCTGCATCAATCAGACCGCCTGTCTGCAAAGTGAAGATCGGATCCGGGTCATTAAATCCATTCTGTCATCAGAAATACTCTCCGGTGCTTTCAACGGACTTGACAAATGCGGAATGAACCGTAAACTGCGCATTCAGCTATGGCTGATGAGGTACAAGTGCAGCAGACTGCTCAGCAGATTCGTTGCAAGAAGGTAATACGCTATGACAGTATCGATAGTTTTTCCTGTTTACAACAAATCAGAACACCTCCCCACCACCCTCCCCTCCCTGCTCTCGCAGACATACCGCGATTTTGAGCTTATCGCCGTTGACGACGGAAGCACCGACGGAAGTGGGGATTTCCTTGACAGGCTCGCAAAGACCGACTCGCGGGTAAAGGTCATCCGCCAGCCGAACGCGGGAGTGTCCGCAGCCCGGAATGCCGCCCTCGACCGCGCCTCCGGAGACTATGTCGTCTTCGCCGACGCCGACGACACCGTCTGCCCCGACTGGCTTGAGGTTCTGGCAAAAGAGGCAGAAACCAGCGGAGCGGATATTGTTGTGAGCGGGCTGAATAAGACAAATAAAGACGGGAAAATTATCGGAAAGACAAGCCCGGAACACGACGAAACCCTGTCTGCCGGCGAAATCTTTCACGGATTTCACACTTATCAGGGAAACGGCGGGCTTCTCGGCTTTTGCGTCGGAAAGCTTTTCAGACGTTCTCTCTGCTCCGGAATCCGCTTCACCCCCGGCCTGAAGCTCGCGGAAGACCTTGACCTTTTCGTCCGGCTTTACGATAAGGCAGAGACGGTGCGGACAGTACGGTATGCGGGATATAATTATCTTCAGGGCGCCGAAAACTCCACCGGCGGCAGCAGCGCGTACCGGGTGGATTACCTTTCTCAGGTCAAAATATGGCTTGGCATCGTTTCAATACTCACGGCTCACGGAGAATACTGCGGAGAAAACAGGGCGTTTGCTGACGAAAAGCTCGGCGGGTATATCAGCTGTGCAATGCTGTACCGCTCCGATGTCAACCGCACGTCCGCATCGGAAATGCGGCGGCTCTGCGGGGATATCAGGGCAGTCGGCAACGGTGCGCTGAGACCTGCGGCATGGCTTTACAACATACGGCTCGGAGGGCTCTGCCGCCTTTACGCATGGGCTTACCGGAAATTCGGAGGTGCGAAATGAAATATCAGCCGTATATGACGGTATTCACACCCGCCTATAACCGGGCGCACACACTGCCGAGGCTCTATGAGTCGCTGAAAAATCAGACGGCAGACGGCTTTGAATGGATAGTCATCAACGACGGCTCGACCGACGGAACCGAGGAACTGCTTGAAAAATGGTCGGGCGAGGACAACCGCTTTGATTTTTCATACCTGACAGTTGAAAACGGTGGAAAGCCGCGCGCAATAAACCGCGGAGTCACAATGGCACGCGGGAAATACTTCTTTCTTGTCGATTCCGACGATTACCTCACCCCGAACGCGGTCGAAAAAATGACCGCATGGGCAAAGGAAACCGAAAACGACCCGTCATTTATCGGTGTCGGCGCCGCAAGAGGCACTCCAGACGGAAAATATCTCAAGGGAACACCGCCGAAGGTCGGCGCAAACGGGTATGCAGACGCGACAAACCTTGAACGCGCGAAATACGACCTTGATGCCGATATGTGCGAAGCATACCGCCTTGATATTTACCGGAAATATCCGTATTTCACATACGACGGCGAGAAATTTGCCCCGGAACAGATAACGATGAACGAGATCGCGCTCGACGGCTACCGTCTGCGTTGGCACAGCGACATTATCTATATCTGCGAATATCTTGAGGACGGACTGACAAAAGGCAGCTCCGCGCTTGAGAAGAAAAACCCGATGGGATATGCCGCAATGTACAACCATATGCTGAAATACGGTTACGGCTTCCGGCGCAGGTTCATGATCGCCGCGCAGATGACGGCTCTGTCGCTTTATGCCGGGCATCCCGGATATCTGAAGGAAACAAACAGCCTCCCGGCAACGGTTCTGTCGTTCCCGGTCGGCGCACTTCTTGCCATACGGCGCAGACGGCAGTTTTCAAAAATATAAAATGAGGTCATTATGAGCAGACTTGCGGTAATCGTTCCGGTTTACAACGTTGAAAAACTCCTCCCACGCTGCCTCGACAGCATCCTTGCCCAGACATACCGCGACTTCACGCTGATCCTCGTCAACGACGGCTCGACCGACGGAAGCGGAAAAATCTGCGACGGGTACGCGGAAAAGGACGAGCGGATAAGGGTCATACACAAGGAAAACGGCGGAGTCAGCTCTGCGCGGAACGAAGGGATTGAACTTCAGAAAAAGCTTGACAACGACCTTATCGCCTTTGTTGACAGCGATGATTATATTGATCCGGAAATGTACGGAACAATGATAAACGCTCTTGACAAAAGCGGTGCAGACATCGCGGTGTGTTTGTGGTCGTATCTTCACACTGACGGCGCGGTTTATAATCCCGAAAATGATGAAAAAATCAGTTTTCCGGAAGAAACACTGTCGGGAAGGGTATTTCTTGAGAAATATCTTTATTCGTCACCGTACAATAATGGTCTGGCGATTGCTGCATGGAACAAGGTGTTCCGTAAACCGTTGTTCGATTCATTGAGATTCTTCGGCAGATATGCAGAAGACGACAGAATATGTACAAAAATCTTTACCCCAACCGCAACTGTGCAAACAATTAATCGTTCATTCTATTACTATTGTGAGAACTTGGCTTCAATAACAAAAAGTGTTTTTAACAAGAACCGGCTTAATATGCTTTCTTTGATTATTGACCGTGCCAATGACTTAAAAGACAGCCCAAACCTCTGCCGCCATACCCTTGCCCTCTTCTGTGACCTCACAATGGAATACTATGTAAGACCGGAGATGAAGGGCAATGAACAGCTTTTTGATGCGTACATAAAAGAATTCAGAAAAATTCTGAAAGAGAAGCAGGCAGACCTGAGCAAGCGGACAAGAAAGCGGGCGAAGGTTTTTGCATTATCCCCTCACGTTTACAGATTTCTCATCGGATTGCGGAGGCTGGTTAAGAAATGATATCGATCATCATCCCCATATACAATTTCGCCGCCCTCCTCCCCCGCTGCCTTGACAGCATCCTTGCTCAGACATACCGCGACTTCACGCTGATCCTCGTCAACGACGGCTCAACCGACGGAAGCGGAAAAATCTGCGACAAGTACGCGGAAAAGGACGAACGGATAAGGGTCATACACAAGGAAAACGGCGTAGTCAGCTCTGCGCGGAATGCGGGGCTTGATGCCGCAGACGGAGAGTACATCACATTCATCGACTCCGACGACGCGATCCCGCCGGGATATCTTGAAACGCTTTACATGGCGGCAAGCGGGAGCGGAGCGGATGTTGCCATATGTGATGTTCTGTTTCTCAGCGGGGATAACGCAAGAAGGCGCATTTCCTGTGACCGTGACTTCCTTTCCGGCGAGGAGGCTGTTGAGCTTATTCTCTCCGAGGTCGGAATAAACGCCGGACCGTGCGGGAAGCTGTTCAGTAGGAATATTATCGGGGATCTGCGCTTCCCTCCGATGAAAATATATGAGGATCTTATATTCAACCTCTCGGTTTTCGACCGGGCAGAAAGCGTTGTGAACTGCAAAACCGAGTATCTGTATTATGACAATCCGGCAGGCGCGATGGCGGGTGAGCGCAAAGCCCCGCGCGAGGATGCGATTCTTGCCGCAGAGCTGACGGTGCTGTACCTTGAATCCAACTGCGGCACTTTTTCCGGCAAACCTTTTTACACCGCGTCGTCGCGCGTCATGTCTTATATTTATGATTTCTGCGACCGCCCGGATTCTCCGGAGAAAAAGAGCTTTATTGACCGCGCCGTGAAATTTTTCGCCGACAACCGCCGCGAAATCCGTCGCTGCGGCGCCTTCCCAAAGAAAGAAAAATTACTGTTCCTGCTTGCGTCCCGCGGGGTGCTTTACCGGAACGGAAAGCTGACAAAACTATGAAAAAAATCATCATGTACGGTCACGGCGGGTCGGGAAACCACGGCTGCGAGGCTATCGTCCGGTCAACCGCCGCAATGTTCCCCGACAGGCGGCTGACGCTTATGTCGCGGGCGCCGGAGGAAGACCGGAGCAACGGAATTGACCAGCTCTGCGACATCGGAAACGAGTTCGGAAGGTACCGCCGGCTGTCTTTTGAATTTGTTTCGGCATATCTTGCCCTGAAGCTGAAAAAAGACTACACTCCGCTTGATATGCTCGCCTGCCATGAGCCTGCAAAGGTCGCCGGCAAAGGAGACATAGCCCTCTCGATCGGCGGCGACAACTACTGCTATGCCGACGTGAACGGATACGTGTACCTCCACGGAATCTACCGCCGGCGCGGGGCAAAGACCGTGCTGTGGGGCTGCTCCGTTGAGCCTTCTCTGCTTGACAACCCGAAAATCGCCGCAGATATCGCGTCATACGACCTCATTACCGCGCGGGAGAGCATCACTTACGGGGCGCTTAAAAAGGTCAACCCGAACACCGTTGCCGTTACCGACCCCGCATTCGGGCTTGAAACGATAGTCCCGCCGCTTCCGGAGGGCTTTGAGCCGGGAAACACCGTCGGAATCAACCTCAGCCCGCTTGTAAAGCTGAGCGAGAAGCTCCCCGGAGTCACGCTTGAAAATTATAAAGCACTGATCTCGCACATCCTTGACACGACCGGCATGAAGATCGCCCTCATCCCGCACGTCATCTGGCAGGGGAACGACGACAGGGAGGCTCTTGCGGAGCTTAAGTCGTTCTTCCCGGACAGCGACAGGATAATTACCGTCCCCGACATGGGCTGCCGGGAGATCAAGGGGATTATTTCAAAGTGCCGCTTCTTCGTCGGCGCGCGCACCCACGCAACCATCGCCGCATACTCGTCAGCCGTCCCCACCCTCGTCGTCGGCTACTCGGTCAAGGCAAGAGGCATCGCCCGCGACCTCTTCGGCGATGAAACCGGCTACGTCCTCCCCGTGCAGTCCCTCCGCGGGAAAAACGACCTCACCCGGGCGTTTGAAAATATCGCGGAAAACGAAAGCGCGATAAGGGACAGGCTCGGGAAGCTCATGCCGGAGTGGAAGGAGAGAGCTGGGGTGGCGGGGGATAAAATCAAAGAACTTATCTGAGGTATCTGAGGAGAAAAAATGACATCGATTGCTTTTTTCACACTTGATATGACAATGAACGGTGCTTCAAAGGCACTGATCGATATACTGAACCACCTTGATTATGATAAGGTCTCGGTTGATGTGTATGTATGTGCATTCGGCGGAGAGCTTGACAATGAATTTCCGGGTCAGGTCAATGTTATTCCTGTTCCGCGTTATCCGTCTGACCCGGTCGGTCTGATCGGATGTGCAGCAAAGCACCCAATTCATTTCATCAGATCTCTGCGGCAGAAAAAGAGGCTTGCTTCAGAGAAAAAGCATATAAACTGCGAAGCCACATCTTTCAGAATGCCGATTATCGACAAAAAATACGATGCTGCAATTGCCTTCAGACATTACAATCTTGACACTATGTACGTTATAAACAACATGAAGGCAAAAAAGAAGTATTTCTGGGTACACGGAGAGGCAAATCTTACTCCGGATGAGCAAGAACTTCTCGGGAAATATTACAAAAAATATGACGGAGTTTTCCCCGTATCAAAAACGGCTGAAAACCGCCTGTGCGCATATTTTCCGTGGCTGCGTGAAAAATCGGTTATTCTCAATAACATCACCGATGCCGACAAGCTGAAACGCCTTGCGGATGAGGGAAATGGTTTTGACGATAACTGTCAGGGACTCAGGATTTTATCAATCGGTCGTCTTTCTCCCGAAAAAGGTTTTATTATGGCGGCAGAAGCCTGCAAGATTCTCTCCGACAAAGGATATGACTTTCGTTGGTACATAGCCGGAGACGGCATTGAACGAGCAAAAATCGAAAAATATATAAGTCAGAACGGGATATCCGACAAGCTTATTCTTCTCGGCACCGTTATGAACCCTTACAGAATGCTCAGGGAGTGTGATATTTATGTTTCATGTTCTTTATCCGAAACCTTTTCGCTTACCGTAATGGAAGCAAAAACCTTTGAACGTCCTATACTTTCCACTGATATCCCCGCAATCCGGGAGAGAGTCATTGCCGGGGAAACCGCACTGCTTGCAGACACTACCCCGGATTCACTCGCTGAAGGTCTTGCAAAACTTCTCGATGATGAATGCTTGCGAAAAAGGATCTCTTATAATCAAAGCCTTGAAGAGCATAGCGATTTTTCAATGATAACATTATTCATGAATAAAATCAGTCCCGAGCGCAACAACGAAAGAAACACCCCGGCTATCGGATTCAATAAGCAAACTCCATCCCGAAAGGACCCCCGCAAACCGCAATGACCCAACCAAGCAATAAGGATTTCACCACAATAATAACCTCCGACAAAAAGCTATTCGATCTCAGTCTCGGCGAGCTTTTCAGGTACCGCGACCTTGTGTTTCTCTTCGTTAAGAGGGACTTTGTGTCGAAATACAAGCAGACGATACTCGGTCCGCTGTGGGCGGTCATTCAGCCGCTGCTCACGACCGTGGTGTTCACCGTTATATTCGGAAATCTTGCAAAGCTGACCACCTCCGACTCGGCGGTGGCGTTGGCTGCCGTGCCGTCGTTCCTGTTCTATATGGCGGGGACCATTCTGTGGACATACTTCTCCTCCGTCGTCAGCGCGACGTCCGGCACGTTCATCGCGAACAGTCACATCATGGGAAAGGTCTACTTCCCGCGCCTTGCCGTTCCGGTCTCGACCGCCGCGTCAAACCTCATATCCTTCGGCATTCAGCTTGTGATGTTCATTGTCATATACGCAGTCTGCGCCATCACCGGAAGCGCGGAATTCTCGCTCTCACCGTACATTCTGCTTGTCCCGCTTGTGATAATCCAGCTGATGCTGCTGTCGATGAGCTTCGGAATAATCATATCCTCCCTGACCACAAAGTACCGCGACCTTGCGATGCTTGTCGGCTTCGGGCTTCAGCTGTGGCAGTACGCAACTCCGGTCGCATACGGGCTTACGCTTATTCCCGACAGGTGGATGACGCTCTATCTGCTCAACCCGGTCACACCCGCGATCCTGACCTTCAGATACGCATTTTTCGGGGTCGGATATTTCAGCCTGACGTATTATCTTCTCAGCTGGGGTACGACCCTTGTCCTGCTTGCTATAAGCATCATGCTGTTCAACAGGATCGAAAAGAATTTCATGGATACGGTCTGAGGGGAACGGATATGGAAAACAACATCATGATAAAAGCGTCCGGCGTCTCCAAGGAGTACCGTCTCGGAGCTATCGGCGGAACGACGCTGAGAGAGGATCTTCAGCGCCTCGGCGCAAAGATCAGAAAAAAGGAAGACCCGACGCTCAGGATCGGACAGAAGCCGGTCAAAAATGCCGGAGAAAAGTTTCTCGCCCTGAACGACGTGTCGTTCGAGATAAAAAAAGGAGAGGCTGTCGGTATAATCGGTCACAACGGCGCCGGAAAATCCACGCTGCTCAAGCTGATAACCCGCGTCACCGCCCCGTCGTCCGGCTTTATCGGGCTGAACGGCAGGGTCGCGTCAATGCTTGAGGTCGGAACCGGCTTCCACCCGGAGCTTACCGGCAGAGAAAATATCTACATGAACGGCGCGATCCTCGGCATGAGCCGGAAGGAGATCGACGGAAAGATCGGGAAGATAATCGATTTCTCGGAGGTCAGGCAGTTCATTGACACCCCGGTCAAGCGCTACTCGTCGGGAATGTACGTCAAGCTCGCCTTCTCCGTCGCCGCACATCTCGACTCGGAGATCGTCATAATGGACGAGGTCCTTGCCGTCGGGGACATGGCGTTCCAGAAAAAGTGCATCGCCAAAATGCGCGAAGCCGCCGAAACCGAGGGCAGAACCGTCCTCTACGTCAGCCATAATATGAATACCATAAGACAGCTCTGCGACAGGGTCATCGTGCTTGAGAAGGGCAGGATAATCTTCGACGGCGGCGTTGAGAAGGGCATCGGGGTTTATATGAAGCAGAATGACAGGCTCAGTCTGCATTATGATTACACCGGCATTTCAAGAGCCGCGGCAAACTCCCGCAAAATCGAGCTTATGGGGCTTGACATTCCCGACGGAAGCAATGCGTCTCCGGTAAGGGGCGAGGATCTGCACTTTATTCTTCATTGCCGCGTAAATGAAAACGACAGCAGTGTCGGGGTCAGGTTTGAAATATCCAATTCGTCAGGGCAGATAATCGGCACATCACTCTCCGACAGGAATATTTCCGGCAAAAAAGGCGAAATGATTGACCTTGACATATCAATGAACACCGGGAACTTCTCTCCGGGAAGGTACAAGGCGGTTGCCGTGCTCTTTGAGTCGGATGAAAACGGGTCGCAGGCAAAAATCGACCGTGTGGAGCCGGCGCTTTTCTTTGAGGTCAGAGAGGCACCCGGTGACATCCACTGGTTCCACACATGGTGGGGCGATGTCCGCTTTAATGAAATGCAAATTACAGATGTCCGAATCAACAGATAACATTCAACCGGAGGACAGAACAGCCAATGCCTGAAATAAGCGTAATAGTCCCGGTCTACAATGCCGGAAAATACCTCGCGCGGTGCGTAGAAAGCATCCTCGCCCAGACATTTACCGATTTCGAGCTGATACTTGTTGACGACGGAAGCACCGACAACAGCCCCGTTCTCTGCGACCATTTTGCAGGGAGAGACAGCCGGGTAAAGGTCATTCATCAGAAAAACGCAGGGGTATCGGCGGCACGGAATGCGGGAATAAATACATCGTGCAGTGACTGGATTTGTTTTGTAGACAGCGATGATCTTATACATCACCAGTTTCTGTCCGAACTCTTTTCTGCTGTATGCAAAAATAAAGTTGCTATCTCCATGTGTAGTGCAACTGAAGCCACTGAAGTTCCAAAAGAATTCTACAACAAAAAAGAATGCGGGTTCACAACAGTCGACGTCAATGAATTGAATCTTGAGAAAATGCTGTTGCAGGGTGGACATCGCTGCTACACTGTTTGGGGAAAACTGATCAACCGCAAAATTATCATTCATGAGATGTTCGAAGAAGGCAGAATTTTCGAGGACAATGCCGTGGTTATTTATTGGCTGACTAAAGCTGAAAGAATCGCCGATACTCAGCAGGCACTCTATTTTTACGCAATAAATCCATCCGGAATATCCAAATCTGGCATGAAATATGATAAACCAGATCGATTGTGGGCAATTGAAGAAAACGTAAAGCTGTTTTCACAGCTCGGATATAATTCACTTATGAAGCGTTTCTGCACCGAATACTTAATAACTGCGGCACACTATTATCACGAAGCAAAAAAACGATCTTCTGACAGGCAGGTTCGGCTTTTGATCAAGTCGTCAATAAAAAAGTTCCAAACCGAATATCGCAATTCGATTGATTTATCAACAGATGAGAGCCTGACTGTAAACGAAGTATTTCATCCGTTATATGTGAGAATATATCGCGGGATGTCAAATGCAAAGAAACGGATAAGGAACAAATAAATAATCTCCCCTTGCAATCCCCGCTCCGCCATGCTATAATATAAATACAAAACAACACCACTCCCGGAGGTAATCTCATGGCACAGGACAAAACAGTCTGGAAAGACAGAAAACGCACGGTATTCGGTCTGCCGTGGTCGTTC
>ENA-OURV01001755-OURV01001755.1-human-gut-metagenome-genome-assembly--contig:-NODE-1755-length-16435-cov-19.377839_pt1 | contig 16435 bp, 7 predicted proteins | sample MGYA00242141_ERZ509072 | MGnify/ENA primary metagenome ERZ509072 (study PRJEB26280, sample SAMEA2338763) | human gut metagenome | biome: human gut; feature: human-associated habitat; material: faeces... | reverse complement strand
TAGTCGCCCCTTTTCCCTCCGCCTGACTATGGACCCATTCTATAGCCGGAGCAGGAATCTCGGGAAAAGCCCAGCCCACAAAATCCCAATGTACCAAGTCTTTTGATTTGCGTACCTGGACAAAACCCAGAGGCACATTCTTCTCTTTCGCCTCTTTCCGGTTCTCAGCAAAAATAGCATCGGTAGAATACAGATAATAAGTATCTCCTATTTTTTTACAAGCCGGGTCGTGTACATTATATGTTCCCCACTGCCTGTAATTCTCCATAGATGAAAGAGCGGTATAATCATCAGCCCAAGGATTGGGAGAAGGGACAGGCACGAAAGCCGTAGGTGCACTGCATGATGCCAATACCCCTACGGCCAACAGGCCTAAACCGACCAACCTATTTATTATTAACCTTTTCATGTCCATGAATAATCTTTGAGGGAAAAATTGCTGTTTCATAGTATTTTTTTATTATGTGACCATTTGCTAATGTACTAATTTGCCAATGACATGCGGCATATAACGCAGCCAACTGTCACATTGACTAATTATTATTAATGCAAATATAACTGCAATCAAAAGCTCGCCAGGTGGACAATATCGCTTAAAGGGTGGACATTTGTGCAGCAGAGGGATAAAAATGATTTATTTGTTTTTGAGGAAAAACGAAAAGGTATATCTTTGTATAAGTAACGGTATATTCTTACGTCATTAATGAACAACACACTATGAAAAAACATTGTTTTCTATTCGCTCTGTTCATCTTTTTATCTAGTCTGTATATGCAAGCTGAAGGAACAGCCGGAAAATGGTCCGAACGTTATAATTTCACTGCCATTACGATGGATGAAGGACTGCCTCACAACTTTGTGGATGATATATTGAAAGACAGTCAGGGCTTTTTATGGATCGCTACCCGCGGGGAAGGAATCGCCCGTTATGACGGTTATGAATTTACCGCCTTCAATATGGGAAGCACCCACACCAAACTACGAAGCAACTTCATAAACAAACTGTGTGAGGATAACTTCAAGCGTATTTGGGCTGTCAGTGAAATGGGTATTGACATATTGGATATACAAACCATGCAGACTGTACAAGTCGCTGATACGAAAGACAAACTTATTTCACTGTGCAACCGCCCCTCCCATCTCATTCTCCATAGCAAAGCGGGAAATATTTGGGTTTGTTCGGAAAACAATTTATTCAAAATTACCTTTGGCAAACAAGGAAATATAAGACAGATCATTAAAATATGCGAAGTGCCGGCAGGAGAATCCATCCGGACTATTTGTGAGGTGGAAGACTATCTTTGGATAAACTACAAAGACGGTATCTACCGCATCAAAGAATCGGCTATGGAAGTACAGGAACCCACATTCATTTCATCTGCCCTGCAATTACCCGGTGTGTCCATACAAGTAATCTGCCGGAAAGAAAATGAAATTTGGATTGGCAGCGCACAAGGCCTTTTCCGATACAATATGGATACGGAACTGATGAAGCATTATATGTACGATCCGAATGACAACAACTCGCTTTCCCAAAACTTTATCACAGACATAGCAGAAACAGGAGAACATACCATGCTGGTTGCCACCCTAAAAGGTATAAACCTTTATAATGCGTTGACAGACAATTTTGAGCGGATAAATAAAGATACCGGAGAAGGAGAAATTGTACAAAACACATTGAACTGTGACTTCGTAAACTGTCTGCTGACCGATGGTGACATTATCTGGGTAGGAACCGAAGTGGGAGGGCTGAACAAGATGAGCCGCCGGATGCTGTTGGTACAAAACTATTATCATATTCCCACCATTCCCGGAAGTCTTTCCCAAAATCCCGTCAATGCCATTTATGAAGACCCGTCGGGTGTTTTATGGGTAGGAACCGTAGAAGGAGGTTTAAACCGGCGGGCTCCCGGCAGCAACACTTTTGAACACTATACCACTGATGCACCCGCCCACCTAAGCCATAATACCGTCAGTTGTTTTACCAGCGATAACGATGGAAGGCTCTGGATAGGAACCTGGGGAGGAGGCATAGGATGGATAGACATGAAAAATCCGCAGAACAAACAATTCCACCACATAGAAATACCCGAATACGGAGACTTCTCATGGGGATGGGCCGGAAGTATCTGCTATGACCACTTGAATAATGCCATCTGGGTGGGAACCAGTACCAATATCTATGTTTACGACTTGAAAACACAAACGCTCACCGAACCATTCAAGGGTATGAACCTAGGTGGAATTGAAGGCTGTACAGGATACTATATAGATAAGGATAACCACCTGTGGCTGGGACTTACAGAAGGACTTTGCCGAATAGATCTAAGCAGTTTGAAAGCCCCCAGACTGATTTATCAACTCTGGAGGATCAAGCTGGACGAACCGGAATCAAAGTTGAAGGAAAGGGTAACCTACATCACCCAGTCTAAAGACGGAACCCTATGGATAGGCAGCAACGGATATGGTTTCTACAAATCCTCACCAACAGAAAACGGAGAATATACCTTCCGCTCCTTCACCACCGAAGACGGACTGATAAACAACAGTGTCCGCTGCATATCGGAAGATAAAGAAGGGTATCTTTGGATTACCACCACCAACGGACTCTCCCGCTTCAATCCTAACAACAACAGCTTCTTCAACTATACCCGGAAAGACGGACTATTATCCAACCAGTTCTATTGGAACGCAATATGCCGTGCCGCCAATGGAGATTTGTATGTAGGAAGTACTAAAGGGCTGTCTGTAGTCAAACCGGTCATAGACACAAATCCCAAGGAGGCTGTTCCTCTGGCATTCACCCATGTTCGTGTGGCCAATGAAGAACGATTGTACACAAACGGCACCCTACAGTTACACGAACGCGACAAATCTCTCTATATTGAATTTGCCGCACTGGATTATGATGCATCGACATTCGCCAATTATTATTACCGCTTGAAAGGATTTGACGACAAATGGATAAAAGTGCCGGCCAACAGGCGACAAGCCGCCTATACCAACCTGCGTCCCGGCAACTATACTTTCGAACTGCGTTATGCCCCCGACGACAAACAATGGCTGGAAGAAATGGCAGAACTCCACATTGCCGTATCACCTTATTTCTATAAAACCATCTGGTTCATTCTGTCCATATTGGTTCTTCTATCTTTCCTTATATATAAGGTATTATCATGGAGGCTTCGTTCGTTAAAAGAACAACAAGAAATGCTCCACATCAAAGTAGAGGAACGTACCCGTGAACTGGAAGAACAAAAAAAACTGCTTTCCACTCAGGCAAGCGAGCTCTATCGTCAAAACCAACTATTGAAACAGCAAAACGAAAAGATAACCAAACAAAAAGGGCAACTGATACAAATGTCAAAGAAAGTACAGGAATTGACGGTTGACAAACTCGCCTTCTTCACCAATATCACCCATGAATTCCGTACTCCGTTGACATTAATCGTAGGACCTATAGAAAGGGCATTGAAACTAAGCTACAATCCTCAAGTCATTGAACAATTACATTTTGTGGAGCGCAACTCAAAATATCTGCTCTCACTGGTCAACCAATTAATGGACTTCCGCAAAGTAGAATCAGGGAAAATGGAAATTGTCCGCAACCCGGGCAACTTTGCCAAGTTACTCAATGAACTGCTGGTTCCCTTCGACGCATATGCATCCGAAAGAGGAATAACCATCGAACGTCGTTTCCGCCTTCCTTCATGTGAAATCATGTACGATGAGGATGCCATGCATAAAGTGATTGTCAATTTGATAGGAAATGCTTTGAAATTTACCCCCAAAGGAGGACAAATTACCATCTATGCCACCCCCTTCCGCCAGGAAGAGCAGGAAAAGTTGTTCATCTGTATCCGGGATACGGGGCCAGGACTGCCCGAAGAAGAGATAGACAAAGTATTCAACCGCTTCTACCAATCACAAAACAAGACGCATTCCTCTATCAACGGACAAAGCGGGACCGGAATCGGCCTCTATCTATGCAAACGAATTGTCCAGTTGCATGGAGGTTCAATTTGTGCCAAGAATAATCAGAGCAAAGGATGTTCTTTCCGTATTTTACTTCCTTTGCAATATGCCGATGCAGACAGTCTGCCCGCACCAACAGAGCAAGTTAAAGAACCGGTAGAATCTCCGCTGGCCTTGCAACCTGCCACCAATGGAAAACTGACGATTCTGGTAGTAGAAGACAACAAAGATATGCGCGCCTATATCCGTTCCATTCTGGCCGAATATTATAACGTGCTCGAAGCATCCCAAGGTGAAGAAGCATTGACTGTGCTCCAATCCCAGAACGTGGATTTCATAGTCAGTGACTTGATGATGCCTGTCATGGATGGTATGGAACTGTCCCGCCGGGTAAAATCCAATTTCGCCATCTCACATATCCCCTTCCTGATGCTCACAGCCAAAACATCCAACGAATCGCGCATCGAAAGCTTCCGTATAGGTGTAGACGAATACCTGCTGAAACCATTTGATGATACTTTGCTGCTGGCCCGGATATCCAATATACTGGAAAACCGCAAACGTTTCCAACAAAAGTTCTCATACAGTATGGATGTGGATGCACTGAATATCGAAAAAGAATCCAGTGACAAGAAATTCCTGGACAAGGCGATGCAGATTGTGAAAGAAAACTATAAGAACTCCTATTACGAAATAAGCGATTTCATCGAAGCAATGGGGGTAAGCAAAAGTTTGATGAACAAAAAAATGCAAAATCTGACGGGACAGTCTGCCGGACAATTCATGCGTAACTACCGGCTGAATCTTGCGCGGGAACTTATTATCCGTAACCGGCTGACGCACAATATGAACATATCCGAAATAGCATACGAAGTGGGATTCAATGACCCCAAATACTTCACACGCTGCTTTACAAAACATTTCGGAACAACACCCAGTTCGATGATGGAGAATGGAACCGACTGACTTATTCCAGAGCGTAAAATGAACGGATTGTATACCATAAATGCTCCGTTTTTCTACGCTCTCACCTCGCTAAATAAATTATCTTTGCTCTACATTATAATAGCATATTTAATACCCATGAAAAAACAATTTATGACTTGGCTGCTTGCCATCACTACAATGTCAGCTTTTGCCCAACAAGCTACAGTTACAGGACCCGATTCCTTTTTGAAAGTAAATGTATCCGTAAAACAGGGTATCCCCGTTTATTCCGTTACCTATAAGGACAAGACCATCCTGGAAGATTCACCTTTAGGTTTCATTGCCAATGTGGGGGACTTCAGCCGAGATATGACTTTCACCGGACAAAAAGAGAATAAAATAGATAAGACCTATACACAAGACCGTATCAAACAATCACAAATTCATTATCAAGCCAATGAACTTACATGCACCTTTACCAATAAAGAAAAGAAAAATATAAATATAATATTCCGCGTAAGCAACAACGATATTGCTTTCCGCTACGAAATGCCCAAATATGGCGATACGGGAAGCATCGTGATAGAAAAAGAAACTACCGGTTTTGACTTCCCCTCCTTCACCACTACTTTCCTGTGCCCGCAAAGTGACGCCATGATAGGTTGGAAACGTACCAAGCCCAGCTATGAGGAAGAATATAAGGCTGACGCTCCTATGAATGTACGTTCACAATATGGGCACGGTTACACATTTCCTTGTCTGTTCCATGTAGGAGAAAATGGCTGGGCACTTATCAGTGAAACCGGAGTAGACAGCAAATACTGTGGTTCACACCTGAGCGATGCCACCGCCGACGGACTTTATACCCTCGCTTTCCCCATGCCCGAAGAAAACAACGGTAACGGTACGGCATCTCCCGGTCTTGCATTGCCCGGTTCCACTCCTTGGCGTACTATTACTGTAGGCGAAAACCTGAAGCCCATTGTAGAAACAACGATTCCATGGGATGTCGTGGAACCTCTTTACCCAACGGAGCATACATACCAAATGGGACGCGGAACCTGGAGTTGGATACTTTGGCAAGATGGCAGCATCAATTTCGACGATCAGAAAAAATATGTAGATCTTGCTGCCGCCATGGGATATGAATATGTATTGATAGACAACTGGTGGGATACCAACATCGGCCGTGAACGTATGAAAGACTTCATAGACTATGCACACAGTAAAAATGTAGATGTATTTTTATGGTATAGTTCCAGCGGCTACTGGAATGATATAGTGCAAGGTCCTACCAATTACATGGACAATCCCATTATCCGTAAAAAGGAAATGAAATGGCTGCATAATATAGGAGTAAAAGGAATCAAAGTAGACTTCTTCGGAGGTGACAAGCAGGAAACCATGCGTCTGTACGAAGCCATCCTGAGCGATGCGGATGATAATGGACTGATGGTCATTTTCCACGGCTGTACCCTTCCTCGGGGATGGGAGCGTATGTATCCTAATTATGTAGGAAGCGAAGCCGTGCTCGCATCGGAAAACCTGATTTTCCAACAACATTTTTGCGATGAAGAAGCGTTTAATGCCTGTCTGCATCCATTTATCCGCAACACCATCGGTTGCATGGAGTTTGGTGGCACATTCCTCAACAAACGCCTCAACCGCAACAATGACGGCGGAAACATACGCAAGACCACTGATGTATTCCAACTGGCAACAGCCGTTTTATTCCAAAATCCTATTCAGAATTTTGCGTTGGCGCCTAATAACCTGACCGATGCCCCCCAAGTTTGTTTGGATTTCATGAAGCAAGTTCCCACCACATGGGACGAAACAAGATTCATTGACGGCTATCCGGGCAAATACGTAGTACTGGCACGTCGGCATGCCGATAAATGGTACATAGCCGGAATCAATGCACAAAAAGAACCGCTGAAATTAAAGTTGAACCTTCCCATGTGTACTAAAGGAGATAAAGTGATGCTTTATCAGGACGATAAAAAACTAAATCCTCACGCTGAAGAGATAACATTAAAAAAGAATGATGAAGTCAGCATTACGATGCAGGCGGAAGGAGGATTTTTACTTGTGAAATAATTCCTTTCAGAGAATTTTATTTGTATTTTATCCCTTATGTAGCCGGACAGTCCTTCACCAGGTTGTCCGGCTACATGACTTTATATAAAAAAAGCCTTCTCCTAAGCCTATCTCACCACCCCCAAAAGACGCAAACTATAAGCGGAATAAATACATTTTTTCCATTATCCATTCGTCCACCCTATAAAACCGTTTGTCCACCCCTGTTTACGGTGTAAATTATACTTTTGTCATGCAATCGGTGCTCAATCTTTCGGAAGAGAACCCTGCTTTTAAAGTCTAATCCTAATCTTAAATATTATGAAGAATAGCTCCAGCATATTTATAAACTCTGTGGTTTGTCTACCTAGAGTATTCAACATTGGATTGTACAATAATCCAACATCTCAATTCAATACATCAGCAACAATTTAATCTACTAATTTAATACTTAAAAAAATGAGGAAACATTTATTATTTTCCGTAATGCTTAGTCTGTGTGCTATGGGTGGCATGATGGTGTATCCCACACCTGCTATAGCTACCGTGGCACAATCTCCGGCTATCAAGGTTCGCGGTCAAGTTATCGATGAACAAGGTGAGCCCTTGACTGGAGCTACTGTCAGAATTAAAGGAGGACAAGGTGGAACCATTACCGATGTGGACGGAAACTTCCAACTGGAGGTTGCCGGAAACGCTATCCTTTCGATAAGCTATGTAGGCTACAAGGAACGCGAAGTAGCTGTTCGTAACCGCGCTATCATTGAAGCCATCCAATTGCAACCCGACAACCAGATGCTGGAACAAGTTGTTGTCATAGGTTATGGCACACAAAAGAAATCCGATTTGACCGGTTCTGTAGCTGTAGTAGACACGGAAGCCTTGAAACAGACATCCCATTCCAATATCTCCACCATGCTCGAAGGTAAAGTATCAGGCGTACAAGTCACTTCCGACGGGCAGCCCGGTGCCGACCCTACCGTCCGTATCCGTGGCGTCGGATCTTTTGGTGACACTTCTCCTCTTTATGTTATCGATGGTGTCCCCATGGGTACTTCCATCCGCGATTTCTCTTCAAACGATATTGAAACCATCCAAATTCTGAAGGATGCATCGGCTGCTGCCATTTACGGTTCGCGTGCAGCCAACGGTGTGGTCATCATCACTACCAAACGCGGTCAGAAAGACCAACCGCTGAAAGTAGACTACAATGGGTACGTAGGTATGGACTACATTCCCAGTAGTGTCTATGACGTAATGGATGCCGACCAATACAGCCAGTACATCGGTCAGGCATGCGCCAACTCCAACACTCCGCTGCCCGGCGGTTACAAGCTGGACAGTACCACCGGAAAATATCATTTCCAGGATAACACCAATACCAACTGGTTTAAAGAAGTGTTCAAAACAGGTATCCGTCAAAATCACAATGTGAACCTCTCCGGTGGCGGTGCCCACAATACTTATAACGTTTCATTAGATTACTACAACCAGAAAGGTACACTGGAAGGCGCCGGTCCCAACTACGAACGTTACACGGCGCGTGTCAACAACACGATGGACACCAAATTCATCAAGTTCCATACCAGCCTGGTTTACTCTCACTCCGATCAAGACAACATGGGTTTGTCAAACGCTTCCGAATACGTTCAAGGTCTGTATGGAGACGTAACCAACATACTGCGTGGTACTTTGCTGATGCAACCCACCATCAAAGCCTACGACAACTCTACTTGGGTACTTGACAATCTGGTAGGGATCGCCAATAACTTCAACTATGACTCTTATGGTTATGGTGTTTACTACGACACCGTACATGGTGACATTTCAGCTTCCAACCCCTTGCTGGTCAATAACCTGTTAAAGCGCAATACCCGTGTAGACCGCTTTGTAGGAACAGCCTCTGCCGATGTGGATCTCCTGAAAATGATCGGTATTGACAGCAAAAACCACAAGCTCAACTATAAAGTCAATCTCTCTTACAGCAAAACCCATTGCAAGGACTTCACCTGGATTCCTGCATGGGTACAGAGCAACCGTGTCTATCTGGCCAAAAGCAACGAACGTCTCACCAAAGCTACCCGCTCTTATGCCGATGCTTTGATTGAAAACGTGCTGACTTATGATGCCACCGTCGGCAAACACCATTTTAACCTGGTAGCCGGCCAGACTTACGAAGAAGAAAACACCGACTTGCTGACAGGCTGGGGCGTCAACTTCACCGAGCCTTACTTCCTGCAACTCCAGAATGCCGCCAACACTTACGCTGAAAGCTTCGAATACAAACACACCCTCCTATCCTACATCGGGCGTATCAACTACAACTACGACGAGCGTTATCTGTTCTCGGCAACCGTGCGCCGCGACGGCAGTTCCCGCTTGTCCCAAAATATCCGTTGGGGCACCTTCCCCTCTGTTTCTGTGGGATGGCGTTTCGACAAGGAGTCTTTCTTCCCCTTCAACAGAAACATTGTCAACATGTTCAAGGTACGTGCCAGCTATGGCGAGCTCGGTAACGAAAACATTGGTGAATACATGTATCAGGCTGTAATGGCACGTAATAACATGACTTATAGCTTTGGCAACACGCCCATCACCGGTTCTGCCATTTCCACTTTCGTAGACAACAACCTTTCTTGGGAAAAGAAGAAAAGCTACAACGTGGGTATCGACCTCGCCTTGTTCAACAACCGTCTGGAATTCACTGCCGAATGGTACAAGAACACCAGTGAAGACCTGCTTTATGCTGTTCCCGTTCCCGAACAAGCCGGTGTATCCAATACCACCGTAACAATGAACGCCGCTTCGATGAACAATTCAGGTTTCGAATTTGCAGCTACTTACCGCAACCGAGACCACGACTTCAAGTATGAAGTGTCGGCTAACTTAAGTACTGTCCGTAACCGCGTAACCTCATTGGGCTTCGGTACCGATTCATACATCTCCGGCGCCTACATCACCAACGTAGGTGAAGAGATCGGCAAATTCTACGGATGGGTTTATGATGGCATCGCCCGCACACAAGCTGACTTGGACAACCATGCCACACAAGAAGGCGCCCAAATTGGTGACTGCCTCTATAAGGACGTAAGCGGTCCCGACGGAAAGCCTGACGGAAAGGTAGATGCCAATGACCAGGTAGTATTGGGCAGCGGTATGCCTAAGATCAATTTTGGTTTGAACGCCCGCTTCGAATACAAACGTTTCGACCTGAGCATCGCTACGTTCGGTGCACTCAACTATCATGTTAGCGACGACATCCACAACTCTCTGAACTCTTGCTATGGCTGGGGCAACAAAGACGTAGCCATGCTCGACGCCAATCGCTTCAGCGAAGACGGCAGCACCTATCTTTCCAGCGTACCACGTACCTATGTCACCAACAGTGCCAGCCTGGCCTGGAACGATCTCTTCAGCGACCGCAAAATTCAGAACGCAGCTTATTGGAAAATTGCCAATATAGAACTGGGCTACAACTTCCCCAACGAATGGTTTGGCAAATACGTATCGGATGTACGTTTCTACGTGTCGGCACAGAACCTGCACACCTTTACCGGCTACAAAGGTTACAATGTGGACTATGCAGGAGGTACCTTCACACCGGGATATAACTTCTGTTCTTATCCTACCGCACGTACCTTCATGTGTGGCGTTCATTTCACTTTCTAATCACTAAAAACATAACAATATGAAACTCAATAAATATGCATTGGTTCTCTTTTTGGGATTAGGCACATTGACTTCTTGCAATGATAATTTGGAGCTGTTAAATCCCAACCAGCAAACCTCAAACACATTCGGTTTCAATGCCGATGATTTGGAAGAGAGCGTTATTGCCGCCTATAACCATATCCGTATGGAAGGTTCTTACGCCCGTGTAGGCTACACCATTGATGTGTGTCGTGGCGATGAAGCCTGGAATTCATCACAAGTATGGTATCTGCCTTTCGATGACCTGAATGCGGAAGTAACCTCGGACATCACGTGGTGGCCCTGGCGCGAATGGTACTACACCGTTAATGTATGTAATTTTGCCATTTCCCGTTGCGATGAAGACAACAGCCAGCTTTCCGAAAAAATGAAACGCATCAAAGGACAAGTGCTCTTCCTGCGCGGTCTGTCATACTACAATCTGGTTGGTTATTACCAGAACCCGCCCCTCATCACAGATTATGCCACCTACTCTTCATTGGATGGACTTTATACCGGCAACAGCACCTATGATGCCGTGCTGGACCAAGTGGAAAGTGATTTCAAAGAAGCCATGGAATTGTTACCCTCACGAGATCAAGGTGGCGAATGGGAAAAAGGACGTGCCACCTGTGGTGCCGCAGCCGGTTACTATGCCCGTGCGCTCATGGTACGCCATAAATTCAAAGACGCCCTTACTGTACTGAAAGACATTATCGGCAAAAAATATGGTACTTATGAACTGATGGATAACTATGGCGACAACTTTCGTGAAGGTCCTGCCTATGAGAACAACAAGGAAAGCCTTTTCGAAGTGCAATTCCTTGACTTAGAATCACAAGGAACCGACGACGAGTGGACTCCGGTGAACACCAGCCCGAATGCCACCCAAGGTTCGGCCATCGAGAGTAACTTCGCTCCCGGCAATTATGGCGGTTGGGCCGACATTTCGGCTTCCCCCTGGCTCTACCATCTCTTCAAAGCAGAACGTACTACTGACGGCAAACTCGACCCGCGTCTGTACTGGACCATCGGTACTTACGAATCCGATTGGGAAGACTTTGAATATGGCAATGTAGCTTATACGAGCAAACTTACAGCCACCGACAACATCGTAACCAACAACACATACGGTGGTCTACCCATCGCCAAGTTCACAAACCTCCGTACCGGACTCTATAGCACCGTTATTACAGGTTTACACGATGGAATCAACTTGCGTCTGATGCGCTACTCCGACGTGCTGCTCCGTGCTGCCGAATGTGAAAACGAAGTCAACGGCCCCACACAACAGGCCATCGACTGGATTAACGAAGTACGCAACCGCGCTGACTTGCCCGATCTGGAACTGGCTGACTTCCCTACAGCCGACAAACTCTTCGAGCAGATTGCCAATGTGGAGCGTCCGAAAGAATTTGGTTGTGAGTTCGGACGCGGATTCGATCTTATCCGCTGGGGATTCTTCTATAAGAATGATCGTTTGCAACAACTTAAGGAGCACAGTGTCGTACGCCGTTCTGTAACCGGAACCAAAGATCCTGTAGACTACAACGATATCGCAACCGACTCCGAACTAAAAAGTTCTTTTGACACCTACTTACCCGGGCACGAATTTCTGCCCATCGTACAACAGTTGTTGAACAAGAACCCTAACCTAAGTGGTAACTCTGCCAACTTTAGCACGGACAACTCTACTTATTTCAGTGAGAACGGATGGACTGTTCATCCGGTGGTTGACTTAAGCAAATAAACAAACCTATTAAAATGTAAGACAATGAGAATACTCAATAAATTAGTATACGCTTGCTGTTCCATCGCCTTCGGGTTGATGGCATTGCCAAGCTGCGAGGGTGGCGAGCTGTATGATGTTAACGCCCCTGACTGGATTTCCGAGAAAGTGGACTCCATAGCAAATTCAAAGAAAGATCCGGAAGAAGAAGTGCTGGAGGGCATGCAGGAAGATGTCTACTCCTTCGGTAATACGGACTACACCTCCGGTTTCTGGACAGCTTTCTCCAAGTATTACGTCGTGCCCGATGGTCAGAAGTGGCATGGAGTGTTCAACCTCAACATCAACCCTGCCGACAATACCTATTATAAAAACTTCGCCCTAGTCATTACCAATGACGCAGACCGCGGAGGTGAAGGATACACGGAATATGGCGCTTATCGTTTTGATACCACAAACGATACTTTGGCCTATAACTCCCAATGGGGTTCCCATCTCTTCTTCAAATACACCTCCAGCACACTGATGCTGTCACCCGTTGACAATCTGGACGAAACTGTACAGAAATTGGGCGGCAAAGTAACACTCACCGTAGACCGCACCAATGAAAATGCCTTCTCTATCAAAATCCAGAACGCCTCGGCAACCAAAACCTACAAACAGCCGTACAAGTTACCCAATCTGAATGCAGACGCGAGCAATACCAACATCCGCTGCTTCCTGGTACCCGAAGGCTCTTACATCAACTTCTTGCAATCGAACATCGTTCCTATCGGCGGCCTTACCTCTGCCGAAGACAAGAATCCGCTCTCGATGGTACTGCAAAATGTACCCGATCAGGTCAATGCCGGCACCTCACTCGAAGAAGCCGTAGCCGGGATTACTGCCATCGTCAGCTTCGAAGAAGGGGTGACTAAGACCGTAACCGCAGAAGAACTCCAGTTCACTGCCATCCCCAATATGAACGAACTGGGCACGAAGACACTGGTAGTCATCTACAACAAGACCTTCAAGGGCGAGAATTGCAACCAGCCGGTGGTGGCCAATGCTACGTTTGAAGTAGTGGAAAAAATTGTATCCATCCAAGTGACGGCTCAACCTGCGCACACGCAGTATTACTATTATACTTCGGCAGCAACGGAAACGATGACCGACCGTACGCTGGCATTCCTTCCCGAAGGATTGGAAGTAACGGCTACTTATGCCGACGGAAGCACAAGAGTAGTAGACAACGCCAAACTCCATTTCTCTGCCATTCCTGCCAAAGCCGGTACGCAGACCGTAACCATTACTGCCGACGAAGTTACCGCTACCGTAGAAGTCAAAGTTGCCGAATCTGTGGTTGCCGCTGTGAGCAACTCAGCCGGTATCATAGGAGCCGAAGACAATTCAACGGGTTGGTGGACTGTCTTTTCTGACAATTTCAACGTGCCGGCAGGTGAAACCAGATCCATCAGCTTCACCAATTACACCAGCCAAGCTAATAACTGGAGCAACTTCGCTATCGTTCTCCGCAAAGCCGATCTTGCCGAATATGCAGTGGTACGCGCCGACAACTATGGATGGGGTGCAGGATACGATGGAAATGCCAGCCTCGTTCACAACGGTACACAAGGCGACTGGGCTGCTTGGCTTGCCGATATGAACGGAGCCAAAGTCACCGTCTACGTGACCAATTGCGGCAATGGTACAGCCGACATTCAAGCAGTAATGAAAGGCACTTCAGGTACTTCCTATGCCCAATACTATTTAGGGATCAACAAATTGGATATGAACGACTTGAACTTCGCTTTAACGATTGAAGGCGGCCATCTCGTCTTCTAATCCGAATCAGTAATCACACAAGCCATGCCGTTTTCCTCAGGAAGAAGCGGCATGGTCTTTAAACTATCAACAGATGAAAAAACTATTACCATTGTGGATGTTCTTGCCAATATTCCTTGTTTTAGCCGCTTGTTCTGACAACAGCGAAGATATAGACCGCTATTATGCAACTGTAAGTACTCCGAAAGTAACTACAACCACACCCACCTCGTTGACCGTCACCGCATCGGTTACAGGTGATCTGAACCAAATAGTCAAGAAAGGCTTCTGTTACAGTGCAGCAGCTTCCGTACCGACTATCAAAGACCACGTGGTGGATGCCGATGAGAATTTCAGTGCCTCCCTCTCAACCTTGACCTCCGGTACCTCCTACTATATCCGTGCATACGTCTACTGTGACAGCCGTTATGTCTATTCAGAGGTGGTCACGGCCACCACAGAAAGCTTAAGCTTAGACGATGAACTCAAGAATTACGTGGCCCCCACCTACTCCGATGACTATACCTCGATAAGTGACTGGAGCAAACGCTCTCAATGGAATCTTGCCAACGTACACGACCCCTCGGTTGTATTGGCCGAAGATGGTTATTATTACATGTATCAGACGGATGCTTCATACGGCAACGTCCACACCGCAGGCGGCCACTTCCACGGTCGTCGCTCCAAGGACCTTGTCAACTGGGAATACCTCGGCGGTACAATGAAGAACCTGCCCGAATGGGTAGTGCCCAAGCTCAATGAAATACGAAAAGAAATGGGACTTGCCGAAATCAATCCTAATGTTAATGACTTCGGCTATTGGGCTCCCGTAGTACGCGTCGTGCAGGGCATTGTGGAAGTAGCGGGCGGCGTCCGGCTCAATGCCGAGCATCTCCATGGCGACCTTCAAACCCTTGCGGTCACGGCAGCCATTGACATCTGAGAACAGGCGCTGAATGTCGCAAATCGGCGGCATCGGCTCGGTGCAGCCGAAAAAGTCCATGTTCTGCTTCCAGACGCTGATGTCGTCGCAGCCCCACGTCAACAGCGTGTATTCCTCGCCGCACCACGCCGTGAACTGCGCCATCGCGTCCAGGAACGTCGGCGCATCCGCCAGTTCTTCCGCGCCCAGCTGCGTCATCTTGCGAATGCGCGGATGAATCTTCACATAATACTGCGGACGAATCGGGATGGAAATGCTGTCCACCACCTGATATTTGTCGTCCACCTTCACCGCGCCGATTTGAATCATCTCGAACACGAGCCGATCCCCGACCTGCCGGAATACCGAACTGTCAAACGACATCGGCTGATTCCACTCAAGGTCTACCACGATATAATGCAATGGTCTCAATCTCCCCAGTATTTTTATATTGCTTCTATTTCTTCTTCGCCTGCGCTCTGACCCGCCAGCGCGCCTGTTGCCCATGCGATTTGCAAGTTGTAGCCGCCCGTGTGCGCGTCCACGTCAATCACTTCCCCGGCGAAATACAGCCCGCTGACTTTCCTGCTCTCCATCGTCGCCGGATCGATTTCACGCACATTCACGCCGCCGCGGGTGACGATGGCTTCCTCGATGGGCGCTAATTTTTTCAGCGGAATCGGCAGCGCCTTGAGAGCGGACACGAGCTTCTCACGCTCTTCTTTCGTCACCTGCGCGCAGACCTTGCTCCCGTCCACGCCGCAAAGCTCCGGAAAAATCTCCGCAAAACTTGCCGGCAGCAGGTGCGGCAGTACGTTCCGCAGCTGACGGCGGCTATCCTCCGCCAATTCGCGCTGAAGCCGCGTGTCCAGCTGCTGCACCGTCAAGCCCGGCTTCAAATCCAGCGTCACGTTTGCCTCCGCCAGATTTTCCGGCAGGTGGCAGGACATCGTAAGCGTCAGCGGTCCGGAAATGCCGAAATGCGTGAACAGCATCTCACCCAAATCCGAGTACAGCACCTTCTTGCCTTTTTTCAGCGTCAGGGTGACATTCTTGAGCGCCAGCCCCTGCAAGCGCCCGCACCAGTCGCAATCCGTTTCGATCGCGGAGAGCACGCCCATGCGCGGGGTCGTCGGTGCCAAAAAAGAGGATCTTCTGCCCTGTGGGCAGATAAGTACACTCCATGGGGCTGACGGTGCAGCGGAACTGCTTTGCCAGCCCCAGCACCCCAATGGCCCACTGGATCTGCGCATACACACTGGTGCGCAGCGTGCCGCCGATCTTGCGCAGCACCACCGCGTGGCAGG
>ENA-OURV01001752-OURV01001752.1-human-gut-metagenome-genome-assembly--contig:-NODE-1752-length-16461-cov-6.819883_pt1 | contig 16461 bp, 13 predicted proteins | sample MGYA00242141_ERZ509072 | MGnify/ENA primary metagenome ERZ509072 (study PRJEB26280, sample SAMEA2338763) | human gut metagenome | biome: human gut; feature: human-associated habitat; material: faeces... | reverse complement strand
AGTCATCACGGCTCAGTCGTTCGTACAGAGCTGTGATTTTCTCGTTTTTTCTCATCGCTTGCGCTCCTTTCTTCGATTTTAGGTTATGTGTTCTAAGAGACTTCTCAACCGCTTGATTAAGAAGTCTTTTAGAGCATACAACACCCGCCGCCTGTTTGAAAGCCTTAAACTGCTTTACCGCCACATGGTTGGGCTGTTCTTCTTCCAATGCCCGAAAGAGCATATCCAGCGGGCTGCGGTATTGGTCGTCCTCCTCCCGCACCTCGGCAAAGTTCATCATGTAGATCAGCATTTCAAAATTCTGTTCCTCCGGGGGCGCTTCGCTGACGAGGTAGAGCATAAGGGCTGAGTCCAGCGCGATCTCCGCCTTCTCCCAAAAGGGGTCGTTGCTGGAAGCGTTGCGGGGCGTGGTATTTTTGATGAGGTTATCAATGAGGGTCAACACATCTTTTTCGCTGTGAATGTACGAAAAAGGGTTGTATCCGTCGGACTGGCTGGGGTCGATCAGGTTGAACACTCGGACTTCATAGCCCTGCGCTGCCAACAAAGCGCCTGCCGCGCGCAGCAGCTCGCCCTTGGGATCTGTGATAAGATAGGAGCAATTCGCGCTGTAAATATTGGGTTTGCAGAAAAATCGGGTCTTGCCGGAGCCGGAGCCGCCCACCACCAGAACATTCATGTTGCGCTGGGTGATGTAGCCGTCCATGCCCAACCGGACGCGCTGGGTCAAAATAATGTTGGCGTCCTTGTGCTGGTGATCCATATACTTCCGGTTCAGTTCCTTGGGGTTGCCCCATCTGGCGCTGCCGTACTCCTCGCCCGGTCGCCGATTCTCCCGGCTGGAGTAGTAGAGCGCAATGCCACAGCCGTAAAGCAGCAGGCTCCCCAGCATACATTTCAGTGTGTAGGGCGTCCAGCCTATGGAAAAGGGGCGCTCCAGCACTTGGCTGAAACGCCCCATCCATTGAAAGAGGTTCATACCGTCCTCGTAGGCATAGGCGGCGATTGCCGCCAGCCAGAGGACCAACGGGGAAAGCGCCGCCCACACAGGGGCAGCGCTGCGAAAGTCATTCTGCCGCAAGGCTTAGTACCCCGTTTTGGGCAGCTTCACCGTTGTTTTGGTGTAGACGGTAGTGAGCCAGCGGGACACCGCCTGAATCCACTGCCCATTGTAAAGGCCACCCACATCCGCCACATTCACAATGCCGGAGTTGTTGGCAAGGCCACTGCGAGCAGTGGCGTAGATATACGGCGTTTCTACCTGTGCAAAGCCCGCCTTTACATTTCCGAACACGAACATGACTTCGGTAACACGCTCATTGGCGGCAAGGCCGAGGACAGCGGGGCGGGCGTCCAATACGTAAACCTTGCTTGTACTCAGGTTGTCCGCCAAAGTGCGGTAGTCCCCGGAGAGGTTGGTCTTATAGACCACCTTGTAGGAAAGCGGCTGGTTGTAGCTGCCAGTGACGATTTTGCTCAGCGTCACCTGCGCGGGAAGCTGATCGCGCCAATAGAAGGAGTCGAGGGCAACGGTGGAGCTGTTCTTGATCTGCGAGAACACATAACGGATGGGCTGACCGGGAACAGCCTGCACAGGGCCGGTTTTCTTAATGGATACGCCGGTGGAAACGCTGGTATTCTGCACTTCAAAGGTGACGATCTGTCCGTTGAATTCCAGATAGGCGGTCATCACTGTGGGGTTAACGGAGTAATTCGCAGGCGCTTTGATCTCGCGGACGGTATAGCGGGACAACGGCAGCGTCTTGGAAACGGCGCGTCCGTTGCGGTCGGACTTGATGGTGTCCACCACATTACCCGCCTTGTCGTAGATCTCAAACACCGCGCCCTCCAGCAGTGTACCGGCAGGCAGGCCATTGGTCGCGTTATCGTCTGCGGATTTCTTGATGATCTGGATCTGGCCGCACTCCGCAGTATTGCTCCACTCGATTTCTGTGGTGGAGCCGTAACGGACATAGATCGTTTTCAGTTCAGGATCAAGCACATAACCGGGGGTGGCTTTGATCTCACGCAGATAATAGCGGCCATCGGCCAGTCCCTCGTCGGCGTAGATGTAACCGTCCTGATCGGTCACATACTCCCCGATGGGATTGTGATTGCTGTCGTAAAGCAGAAACACCGCGCCGTAAATCCCCTTGCCGGTAGCCTTGTCCACCTTGTGGAGCAGGATTCTGGAAGACTTGTGATTGGTGATCTCCAGCGTGGCCGTCTGACCGTCCTTGACCTCAATACGGTGGGGCGTGGTATCCAGCAGGTAGCCGGACGCAGCCTCCAATTCCGTCACGGTGTACCAGCCGCTTTCAGCTTCGGGGAGATAGATGACACCATCGCTGTCCGTTGTGAAGGTGCCGATGATCTTACCGTTCATCTTGCGGATCTCGAATTTGACCCCGGCGATACGCTTTCCACTGTCTTTGTCGCTCTTGATGATCTGCAACCCGCCCGCAGGCGTGTTGTAATAGCGATAGGTAATCCACCGCTTTTATCCCAGTTGGACTGGGACAGTCAGGGTGGATTTTCCCCCGCTTCGCACCGTGCGTGCGACTTTCACCGCACACGGCGCTCCATCAATGCAAATTATTTGTTGCGTGTATGTGAAATAACCAGTTTGTCCCTATAACCGACAATTTTCTTTTGTGCTTTGACATCAAACTCACTAATGTCCTGATTCGGATTATTAACCGCGATGAAGCATTTCTTATGAAGCGAAATCAGATTGTTGACACGGTTCACCTTATCCAATGGGAGGTATGGATTTATCCGGTGTGCCCATGGCGTATTAGCGATTAACCAACCTCCACAGACCCGGCACCTGAGTTTATCACGGTTGAGAGCGTAAGCCCTGTTCATAATAAACTCGAAATTGTTGAACTTCCCCCATTTGCCATAGCTGATTGCCCGTGCCGACCTATCCGAATACATTTCATCCAGACGCGCCTGCATTTTCTTCTTTTTCGTACGTTCAAAATACAACTGCCGCCCAGTGTCGGTGTATGGTGTCTCAGCTTGGTTTTTAGGTGGAGTTCTTTCCCATCTGCAAAAGGTAAGCGCTGTAAAGCCTACATAGATGTCCCGGTATTTGATAGAGGGAATTTTCTGTTTGTATTGTTGGTGTACTCGAGGAAGGTTCCGGGTTTGATTTGCTGGAATCCATTTCCCGTTGTACTGTTTCAAGCGGCGCCTTGCCGCAAGTTGCAATTTTCTGCTGTGTTTTTGCATGGCAATATTTACCCATGTACAGCATTGATAATATTGGATAATCCCTCTTATCTGACTGTTGATGCGGTTTATTGCACCAACCATTTGCTCACGGCTGTAATTACCGGGAATCTTTTTGATGTCTTCCGCGATTTTGTCAGCTCTGCGCTTTAATCGCTCACGGTCTGGAATCGTTCTTGGGATGTAGCCTCTGCGGGATTTCCCCCGAACCATTTTGAACTCGTAGCCTAAGAATTTGATGTACTTCTTTCTGATGTCTGTTATCAGTGTTTTTTCTTGGGATAATGTCAATTTCATTTTTTCCTGAAGAAAGGATTGCAAGCGAGCTTTCCAGTCTTCCGCATGTGCTCGGGTGTCTGTTGCAATGATGAAGTCATCCGCGTATCTGACAAGGTATCCGGGAACAAGAGTGGTTTTCTTGCGCATGACCGCGTACCTGCTCTGGTCCTGTACATACTGATGTCTGGTTCGTTTATTTTCCCATTGCTTTGATACCCATTCATCCATAATATCTAAATAAACATTCGCGAGTAGTGGGCTGATTAGGCCGCCCTGCGGTGTTCCTTCTTCGTTTACGGCGCATTCTTCCATGACCCCGGCTTTTAACATGGCCTTGATAATCTGCAAGACCCGCCTATCCTTGATACCCATGTGGTACAACCGCTTTATGAGTATGCTGTGGTCGATACGGTCAAAGCATTTGCTGATGTCACCTTCGACAATCCAGTAATTTCCCGTGTTGTGCATTATAATGTCAACTCGTTCTAAGGCCATAGCCGCATCTCGCATGGGGCGGAATCCATAGGAATGTGCAAAGAATTGTGCTTCTAATATAGGTTCCAGCACTATCCTCATACATTCTTGTACGATTCTATCCCGTATTGCAGGAATGCCCAGAGGCCGCTTTTCTGATTTTCCCGGTTTGTCGATATATACTCTCCGTATCTGCTGGGGTTCAAAATGCTTAAATGCACGTTGAATATCTGCTACAACCCACGGGAATGGTTTTTGAAGATAATCTTTGCGCATGGTTTTGGAATCTACACCAGGGGTTTCGCTTCCATGATTGCCTTTGATATTATGGATTGCTGTGATAATGGTTGACTCTGCTGACATAATCTCCAGAAGTCCTTTGAATGCCGGACGGCCGCCAGCCTCATAGACTTCTTTGCTGTGCTGATACAGTGCATCTTGAATTTCGCGTAATTGAGTTTCGGTTTTTGGGTAGTCGAATTGTTGTGCCATACGCACCGCCTCCTCTCTGGAATTGGTGTTTCTGGTTTTAGTCAGGTATGCCTACGGCTTCCTCGACTTTCTGTTCACATACAAATCTGCATTGACTATGCCCCTTCGCTCCACTCCCATTACAGGAGTTTCATCACTACTACGGGCTGCTGTCCCGCGGATTAACAGGTCATTTCCTACCTGTGCGGACAGAAGTGTCATTCTGTTTACATCTTGGGATGTGTCCGTCCACGGTTCCTTTGTTCCCTATGCCTTAGCTTTACATATCGGTTTTAGCCCGTCCCTTTGACCCGGCTGCCGTCTTTGGCCTGTGTGATATTCTGCCAAAGACATTCGACCTTTTTTGGTTTTCTGCCGTTTTCCACTACTTCAGATTTCGACGGCGACAGCACTCCACATGGGAGCGGATGGCTGTATAATCATCCTACGCCTTTACGAGCCGTACATTCGGGACTTTTGTCGGTTGCAACAAGACATTCTGGACATGACCGATTTATAGCCTCCTGCGGGCATAGCCGTCTCAGACCATGCTACCGCTCTTTACCGAGCTTCGTACAGATTGCATGACACTACAAATCTGCACGTCGGAGATTCAGAGTTTTTGTTACCCGTCACGCCGGGTCAGGCAGGTTCTGCCCCTGCCGAATCAAGCATAGAGTTCAGATTCTTCAGAATCTGCCTTGTTTTGTTGCGTGTTTCCACGCAGATTGTCAAGGAACAAAGCGCACAAAATAAAGCGTCTGCGTATCGTTGGGGTTGACAACCACGGTCTGTGTACGGGTGTTTTCGTCAATGCTGTAACCGGGGATCGATTTCACCTCCGTCGCTACTATGGTGCCGGAGATGCCGGAAATGGTGATTTTACCCGCCTTATCCGTCCGGTACAGGCCGGTGGAGGACAGCGTGCCGCCCTCGGCATCTACATACGAGCCATCTGCGTAGGTGATCTTAAACTCGACACCTTCCAGCGGCTCCTTTGTCACGGAGTCCTGCTTTACGATGATGAGATTGCCCTTGGGGGCGTTGCGGAACTCCACCGTGACAACTTCATTGGACTTGACCTTAACCGTCTGCGGGGTATCATCGAGAATGTACCCCGCCTTCGCACGGGTTTCCTTGATGATAAGCGTCGTACCAGGTGCAACATCCGTAATCGTGAACGTACCTGCGCTGTCCGTCACGAACTTGCCGTTGGCATTGCCGATGAGATTGCCGTCGGAATCCGTGACAAGAAACTCAACATCCGGGATGGGGGCATTTGTTACAGCGTCCACCTTTTTGACGAGTACGCCGCCCTTGGGCTGATTGCGGAATTCCAGCGTTATCACGGCATTGCGCTTGATCTTGATGCTCTGCGGGGTATCGTCCAGGATGTACCCTTCCTTGGCCCGCACCTCTTTCGCAATGACTGTCATGCCGGGAGTCAGGTCATCAATGCGGATGGTTCCCGCGCTATCGGTCACATACTTTCCGTTGGCGTTGCCGATCACGCTGCCATCCGAATCGGTGATGAAGAACTCCACATCGGAAATAGGAGCGCCGGTCACGGCGTCCTTTTTGACGATGAGCAGAGAACCCATTTTATCGTTGCCGAAGGTCACGGTAATGACGTCCTGATCCTTACCGGAGAGATAGACCGTTTCCGTGGCGTCGGTGATGACGTACCCGTCCGGCGCGGAGATCTCTTCGCAGACGTAAGTGCCTGCGGCGAGGCCCGTTAAAATGGCGGTCCCGTTTTGCGAGGTTTTGATCTCTCCAACCACGGTACCGCCTGTGCCGGAGGTGCCGCCAAGGTAGCGGACGCGGAACCACGCGCCCTCCAGTGGCTGACCGCTCTCGCTGTCCACCTTGCGGATGATGATGGCGGAAAGAGGCGTGTTCTCAAAGGTTAGGATTTTGCTCTCACCACCGGAGATGAAGCATTCCTGTGTGGCAGGCTCCTTGATGGCATACCCGGACGCCGGTTCCAATTCCGTTACTTTGTACCAGCCATCCTTGATCTCTGGGAGAATGATTTTTCCGCTTGCGTCAGAAAAGTAAGTGCCGAGGTCGTTGAGCTCACCGGTGTCGGTATGGTTGCTGCCATACCAGATCTGGAACTTGGCACCCTTGACGGGATCACCGGTGACGCTATCCAACTTGCGGATTTCCAGACTGGGCTTGAGGGCATTGAAGAAGGTGACGGTAGAGGTTTCGCCGGGCTTCAATGCCACTTCCTGCGGAATGGGGCAGAGAATGACATGGTTGGGGACATTGATCTCCGTCACTTTGAATGTGCCGACCGGGACAGAGTCGAGGAAGATGCGGCCATGGTTATCGGTGGTGGCGCTGGTGGAGAAGTTGCCGTCGATCTGCTCGATGCGGTAGGTCACGCCCTCGATAGGCTCTCCGTTGGCGATGTTTTTCTTGATGATCTCAAGACCCGGCTTTTCATAGTCCACAAAGGTGACCTCGCTGGTCTTGCCGGGACGCAGCGCCACGGTCTGCTCGGTATTGCTCACGATATACGGCTCCGGCACGGATTCCTCGCGCACCACGTAGACGCCTGCGGGAATGGCCGAGAGCGTTGCGGAACCGTCCGAGCCAGTCGTGACGGAGGTGGAATAATTGCCGGTGACGGACTTCACCGAAAACACCGTACCGGCAATCGGTTTGCCGCTCATGGCGTCGCGCTTGATGATCTTCATATCGGGCAGCGCGTAATTTTCTGCCGTAACGGTGTACTGCTTATCGCCGTCCGTGGTGTCCACATAGACGCTGATAGGGGTAGAGTCCGCGCAGTACCCGACCGGAGCCTCCGTTTCTACGAAGCTCCACAGGCCCTTGGTGACATCGTTGACCTCGATGATGCCGCCGTTTGCCGTTACATCGCTGCCCACGATCTGACCGTCCCGATAAATCAGAAAGCGGGCACCATCTAAACCACGGGTGGTTCCTGCGGCAACCTTCTTCAGCGTAATATCGCCTGTACCCGCAGGGGGAATATCCGGTTCTCCCGGCTGCGCTTCAAGAGAGAGTTTTCTCGGCGCGTAATAGTTGAAAAAACTCTGGCGGCCCTTTACGCTGGACTTTGCCCACACTGCCCATTTTGCGGTGTCATCTTCAACAACCGTAGCAATGACGCCCTGTGCGGCGTACTCCTCGATCTGCTTCTGGAAGGCTGCGTCCTCCTTTGCTTTTTCGGCTAACATCCAGTCAATATAGCCGAGATAGGTTTCATAGGTATCCGCGTTGGCGTAACCGCCACCGTCAATATCTCCATCGCCCTCACCCTTAAAGGTCTGGTGATCCCACACATAGGTCTGTGCTGCCATAAACAGGCTGCCGGGGATGTCACCCTTATAGTCCGAAATGAACGTCATCATCCATTTGAAGTTTTCAAGCTGCTGGGCATCCAGTTCACCCATGCCGCTCTGCGCCAGCGCTGTTTTCAGGACAGCGTCCGCGTCCGCGCCGGTGGCAGAGGTATAGGTGTAAGAGTTGAGGAACGACGGAGTACCCCAGCGGTAGCCGTAGCCGCGGTCCATGCAATAGAGCATTTTCCCCGCTGCCATGGGCGGCTTATAGCTGTAGGGCGTTCCATCGTGGAGCAGGCGTGTGGTCCAGTAGTTTGTGTTGCTGGTGGGCTTGATGCCGGTACCGGTGCTGGACGCTGCCAGTGCCGAGGTAGGCAGCAGACTCAGAACGGTCACCAGTACAAGCAATAATGATAAAAGCCTTGTTCGAATCTTTTTCAAGGTCTTTTCCTCCTTTTTCGCAAAAGATAAGCAGACCAAGTTTCCTCGGTCTGCTTGGTTGTGTTATGAAATTGTTCATCGTAATTGGACTTCCGTTAATGTCAACTGATTATGCGAAGTCACCCTTTTGCTGCGGGCGCATCCACCCATGTGACATTGTAGCCGTCCAACAAGAAAAGCTGAACGCAATACCAGTAGGGCTCGTCCATGACAGTACCTTTTGAAACGCCAACGCCGATCTCATGGTATCTCGTATTGAGCATATTTTTCAGATGTGCCGCGCTATTCTTCCACGCTTCAACTGCAAAGGACGGGAGCGAAGAATCTCGAATCTGCCATTCTCCGATCAAGTGAATATTTTCACCGATGTACGGGCAGTCCGTGACGGTGATATACTTTCTTCCGTCCGGCCTTGTGTGGGAGTAAACGCTGCTGGCAGCCATCTCATCTGCCCGCACCTGCGCCGCCTGCATGAGCTTGTCGTTGACAGTCAGCGCGGCAACACCTTTTTCGCGGCGCAGAGCGTTGGTTCGGTCAATGATGTCCTGCTTGGCCGCAGCAGCATCGAAGGGCTCTGCTGTTTCCTGCACGGCGGCTGCGTCCGATGTTCCATTGACAGAGAGATTTGGCTGTGCAGTTTCGGACAATTTCACGTCATAACCAAGCCTTGCCAACGTGTGGCAGATCAGCACCGCCATATTTCCGCGGGTAATCTCGGCGTCCGCAACAGTTTCTTCCGCAGCAAGTCCCAACTGAACGGCAGTCCGGCAGGCAGACTGATAATCCCATACAGCATCAACATCATTCAAGCACCGCAGCATCACCGTGCAGGCCGCCGCAGAAGTAACAGGGTCATTGGAGCCGTAGCGTCCATTGCCATACCCTGCAACCAGATTATTTGCGATGCAGTAGCCCACATAGCTTTTTGCCCATTCCGGAACATCCGTAAAGCTGCAAAGGCTGCGGTAAAAGGCGCTGTCCGTTTCAAATTGCTCGGGATCTGTGACAATTCGGGTGAGCAGCGCCGCCATCTGCGCCCGTGTCAGCCCCTGCTCCAGCATCATGTCGCCAGACTCGTTGCCCAGCATAATGCCGGCTTCACTCAGATAGGCGGCAGCAGACTGCTGCGGACTTTTTTCGGCGGCAAAAGAAGTTACTGTTAAGGATAGTGCAGCAATTACAGCGAGGGAAATAACTCGGATCCGCTTCAAATGATCACGCCCCTTTCCGGTAAAAGACGGTGGTTACACTTGCGGTCATGCGTCGGGTAGCTTCGTCAAAGGTGCATTGATCAAACTCGCAAATGCCCATCCGTTCTGCCTGTTCCGCGACTTCCGCGGGAAGGTCAACAGTGATGTCCATTTTGACCCGTATTTCGTCATCTTTCCTATTTGGTCTGAAATTCTGTACCAAACTGATACTTCCTTTTGATTAAGATTCTCCGGAGTAATTTGAGGATAATACAGAAGGTTCAGGCTGTCAAAGGTTTATTTTAAATCCTTACGCCGATAAAACGGAGACACAACATTTTTTGCACAATTCCATCCGTTTTCCATCATTTTATTGAGTTATTTGCACTGCTTGAACGCAAATTCTTTTTTCAGGCTGATTGGCGAGGCAGGTGGTAAGCGTGATACGGTTGTCTGCTGTCGCCTGCAGATAGCTCCAGTCGGAATTGGAGATGGTCTTTACCAAAACGACCTCATATGTGCGGGTGCCGTAGATCGTGGTATAGGTGATGGTGTCACCGATTTCCAGATCCTTGATGCTGCCGATGGTGTACTTGGCGCCCCGGTTATGGCCGCACACGCCGATATTGCCGTCCCACGCTGAGGTGGAGCTGTAATGCCCCAGTCCCTTTTTCATGCTTTCTTTTGTTTCTCCTTCCCAGACCTTCATGTTGATGTCCAGGGATGGAATTTTCAGGGTGCCGATGCTGCCGTCCTTTCGCTCCATATCTTTGGCACTTGTATAAGCAGGCTCCTGATAGGACGGAATGACGGGTGTGACCGCTGGGATACCTACGCCACTATCCACACCGTAGATACCGGTAGCCGAACCGCCTACAGTCTGCTGTAGGCCGGGGAGTCGGAGCTTTTCCATGACGCCGGTTTGTGTGGTGCTGAGAACGCCGTAGGGAAGTTCGGGAATCTGATAATCCACAAGATTTTTGCTGCCGTAATGATACGCGGTACCGTAGGTGTCCTCATAAGAGGTCGAAGGGTAATAGTCGGTGTCCGCGGCTGTGTCAAAGGTATAGTCCGCGGCAAAAGCGCAAATAGAAAGGGATGCTGTTGCTGTCGCCGTCAATGCCATGCAGACCAGTTTCTGAAAGAGTTTCATGTTTTTACGCCTCCTGATCTTCTTCGTTTTCCTCTGTTTCATCCGCTTCACATTCTGCTTTCACTACGGCCTTTCGGCGGCATACAAGCAACGTGCCGCCAACAGCGGCGCAAATCAGAACGATTCCACCTAAGATCCAAGGAAAGTGATCCGCAAAAAACGCTCCGACCTGAGCGGCAGCCGCGCCCTTGTGGTTCGCTTCTGTCCCGATATAGGTCAGTACATAAGTAACGCTTTCGACGCCCTCGTGGGTCACATCGCCAACATACTCCGCTGTTGTAACATAGCCTGTAGCCGCCTGATAGGACGCTTTCGCAGAGTAGGTAGCAACAGCCTGATATTGAGAGGGCATCAGCGCCTCACCCACAAGATCGGTGCCGGTGACCTGCCACTCCACATTGGCAAGGCTCAGGGTTCTGCCGTTCTTGATGGTTGTCGCGGGGACATAGGACATATCGTTGCGGTCAAGCTGTCCGATGGTTTTGGTTTCCGTCACCGTGTAGTTTTTCGTAGCATAGCCGGCGGCTACGGTATTGAGACTGGTGTGATCCAATGCGAGGGTACCCTGAAATCTGCCGTCATCATATTCGATGGTGGGCTTAAGCTGCTCCAGAATCAGAGCAAGGTCATCTTTCGTTGTTTCAACGGTGATAACCTCGGTATGAATCCGCTTTTCTTCCACGGGATTCTCACTTTTTACAATGTCCGCAAAGGTGTAGAGATACCCTTCCAGCTCAAAGGGCTCCTCAATTAGTGCCGCAGGGTCCTGCTCAGGGGATACTGTAAAGGTTTTGATCGCTTGCTGACTGCCGTTGAGGTTTTGAACCACTGTATCCGTAGGCACCTCCAACGCAAAGGCATTGGAGGTAAGAACCAGCATCAGCAGCACGCAGGATATTACTCTTTTCATGTTTGGGAGAGCCTCCTTCTCAAATAATTTTTGTGATGCGCATTCCTGCCATACGGTCAGGCGGTATGCCGGATACCTGCTTCATGACGCTTTCTCCTCCTTGATCTTGTATTCTACCGCGCGCTCCGGATGTTCCCGCAGCGCGTCAAGTATTCTGATAGACTGCTCCAGCGCCTGCATTGTATCCCGCTTCTGACGCTTCACAAAGCCATGCAAAAGCAGAACATCTCCATTGGGAAGCGTGCAGAAAATGATGCGTATGAGCACTTTGCTCTTCACCCGCAGCTCCCAGAGATCCCGATAGCGCTCGATTGAAAATCGCTTGAAATGCGGTTCTTTCATTTCCGGCTTTTCAAGCTGGGTCAGGAAATACAGCCGCAGGAGGATTTTTTCCCGCAGCCGCGGATCAAGCCCATCAATAAAATCGGCGAGCGGAGCGGACTTGCTTGTTGGCTGATAGATTAGGATTCCCTTCATGGCTCCGTCACCTCCATTGCCTTGCTCAGCTTCTTCAGATGGCAGATAAAACGCTCTGCAAAGTCCCCGGCAAGCTCCGAATCACCGCTGATCCACCAAATCGGATTGGGAAGCGGCTGAGAGAGGGCATCATATTGCAGGCAGATCAATAGGAACTTTTGCCGTGGTTCGGCCTGCTCCGCGGCTTCATATACTCTCCGAAGGATCTCTGTGATCTCACAAGAATTCTGGCAAGTGTCGCACAAGTCATCAAACAATAAGCCGGAATAGGCGCGGCTCAAGGCGTTCAATGTGGCTTCGTCCACACTTCCATCTATCCTCAGAAGGCCCATACGGTGCAAACGGGCCTTCGCCCCATCGTCAAACGGATTTTGCGGTCGTGTTTTGTGGAACTGTATATTCATTTCTTTCATCTTTGTACCTCACAATGGGATAGAAAAAGGCCCGGCACCTTGCGGTGTCGAGCCTTCTGGCATAAGTCTTATTATTCTTTGTCATCTGCTTCGGTTTGCGCCGGCAGCGCGGCGGCTTCTTCGATCATGCCCACAACCAAGGTGTTCATCTGCGCGGCGTTCTGCGCAGTAATAACCGGAACGCCGGTGCGCTCCTCAAGAGCCTTTCGTGCTACACCGGCAACCTCACCGCCCTGTCGGGCAACCTCCATACTGCCGGAAAATCCTTCCGGCTTGGAGGCTTTGGAAATATCACGGGTGGACGCCTCGGCCAGCATAGTCAAGACCAATTCGGTATCGCTCATGTTGTCCCGCAGGTTTTCCTTTTTCAGCCCCTTGAGATTCTTGTACTGCCGCGTGGTCATGCCGGACCACGTGCGGGTGATCTCATCGGTCAGAATCGCAAATTCACGCCCCTTTTCCACACCGCGTTTCTGCCACTCATCGGTAAGCTCATTTCGGATGCGGATAGAGAGCAGCCTTTGATGTACCCAATCAGGATCATAGCCCTTTTTCAGATAGGTTTCCAATGCGCGGTCGATGGCCTGCTCCGGATCAATGGTCTCCTCAATGCGTTCCCTGCCGACCTCTGCCAGCCAACGTTTCACCGGTTCCGCACGGGGGGAAGGGATAGACTGAATAATGCGGAGAAGCTGCTCGGTTGTGGCAGCGTCGGTCTTATAGTTCTTTCCATCCGACGATTTCATTTTCAGTTGTACGATATTTTCGTACAACTGAGTTGCTCCCTCAGACTTCAACTTGCGCTTTAAGTCACTCCAATATCTGCGAGGGTTCTCGCTTCCAGTCAGTACATGGATTACATCGACAACAGAGAAGTACCACTCCTCTTGTTCTTCATTCCAAGCCGTGCGAATGGGTTGATTTTCAAAAAGCTGAATTTTATTCTGTTCGCTCATAGCGTTGCTATCCTTTCTCTTTCTTTTTTGATTATACATCAGCCAATTCGCTGCCGCAAGAATTCTAAAAATAAGCTCTCGATTTCCTTATCACTACCCACCTTATCCAGATAGGGCGCAAATTTTCTGCGGTCAAAGGTGATTTTCTTAGGTGGTGCAGCGCGGCGCAGCTCCTCATCTGCCCGTGCCTGCCGCCAAGCCGCGTAAATGTCTTGATGCTCAGCGGATGGAGGTGGGCAGGTATGGGCGATCTTCTGTATGGTTGACTTATTGAGTACATATCCCTCAATGGTGCACATTTCTACAAATGCCCTTTGAGAGTCTGCATCATAATCGGAAATGCGTTCCGCACAGGCAATCGGCAGCTTGCGTGGACTGTTCTCCAAAATATCAGCAAGCTGTGGAATCAGTGCTGCCAGCTTGATGGCTTTGCGAATCTCATACTCCGTCACGCCGAAGAAATCCGCAACAATTTCGCGGGTGAGGAACTTCTGGCGATTCTCGCCAGAAGTTCCAATGTCCGTTCGTGTGCCTTGACATTTCTGCGCATCCAGCATTGCCTTATACGCTTTGCCCCGTTCAATGATGGTGAGGTCCTGCCGCCGCAGGAGATTGGTGGCAACGGCAATGGAAATCGCTCTTGCGTCATCGGCCTCCACGACCTCCGCAGGAATTGTTGAGTGTCCGGTCAGTCGCCACGCTTCAGTACGATTGTGTCCGGCAAGGATCTCATACTGCTCACTATTTGGAACTGGACGAACAATAATACGCTCATAGATGCCCTGCTCGGCAAGCTGCTGAGAGAATGCGCGGAGTTTTTCGGGCGGGTAGGGATGAAATCCAATGTCTGCCGTGCGAAAAGGGCAAAGACTGTTGATTGGCAATTCGCAAAAGCGGGGGGGTGCCGCATCTGCCTTTGCCTGAAACATGGTTTCATAAGCCTCATTGCCTACTTCCAGCTCTGATGCTTGCTGCGCTGCGCTCATGCGCCGCTTTAACAGGTCATCCATGCTTTTCTTAGCCAAGCCGCAGCACCTCCTGGGCAAGGGAGCGATAGGAGTCAGCAGCAGGATTCTTAGGTGCATAATCCAGAATGCTCATGCCTGCTGCAGGGCACTCCGCAACCTTGATTGTCTGCTCAATGGGGCGGTTGAAAACATGAATGCTGTCACCATAGATCTCGCCCACGCTGGAGCGAACGCTTTGGCAGAGCTGCGGGCGGGACTGATACATAGTCAGGAGAATGCCCGCAATCTTCAAATCGGGGTTGAATCGATTCTGTACATTGCGCACCATTTCTAAAACATCGGGAATCCCTTCACTGGCGAGGAAGTGTGCCTGCACCGGAATGATGCAGTAATCTGCCGCAGCCAGAGCATTAACGGTCAATAGTTCATGCTTCAGTCCACAGTCTATGATGATGTAATCATACAGTCCACACAGGGATGCCAACAGCTTGTCCAGCACCTTCTCGCAAGGGTCATCCGAGATGCCAGATGCGTTATACTGCGAAAGCTGCATAACCTGCAAGCGGGCTGCGGCGTCCGCTAACCGCTTGTTGGCAGGGATCAGGTCAAGGCCGCTGCTGGTATGTAGGACAGCACGATCAAGGTGGAGCTCCAGATCCTCCGGAGAGTCAATTTGGACAAGCAGCAGCTTTGCCAGCGTATTCTTCTGTTCCCCCGGCGTATAGCCGAGGGCTGCGGTGAGATTGCCCTGGGGGTCATTGTCGATCAGCAGGACCTTTTTATCTTCAGCTGCGAGGGCAGCCGCGAGGTTCAAAGCGGTAGTTGTTTTGCCAACACCGCCTTTTTGGTTGGTGATTGCGATAGTATTCATGCTCATTTTTGAACTCTCCTCAGCAATTCGATGTGTTTCCTTCCTTTACACGGCAAATTGTAGTAATCTTCTGAAGAAACAAAATCCATCAGTGGAATTTTAGGAAAATATGTTTTATTAAAACATTTCAGAGCAATCAATTTCCCAGAATGTTTCCAGTCTAATATCTGCTTTGGGCGATATCCCAAAATCGCGCATACCTGCTTTTCTGTCAGCAGATCCGGCAGAGAGGACATTTCCTGCTCCACAGCCAACCGAATAGCGCCGCCTAATTCGCTTGAATATGGCTGCGGTGGAGTATATGGGATACAGTTGTGGCGCTTGCCCTTGAGATAGTACAATGGATTCTGTTGACGATCAGCCAAATACCTTTCAACTTCTTCCTTTGCAATTTTGTATCCAAATCCTTTTCGTTTCGGCTTCTCTGCGGATACCCTGCCGGTTTCTATCAACCACAATGCAGTTTCCTTGCATATATGTGCAATTTGGTAAAATTCTTCTTTGCTGATATAGTCTTTTTGAATATCCGAAAGACTAAGCTGCCTGTTTTTCATACCCGCACCTTCAGCCTTCTCTCCGCGTAGTCCTCGCTTAATACATAGTCAATAATGGACTCTTTGAAGATCCAGTAGTGCGGTTTAATGAAGATGGCTTTTACACGTCCTTCGTGAATTAACTTTCGAGCAAAGCTATCGCCTATTCCACCTAACATTTCACGAAATGTTAGTACAGACACTACATCGGGGTATTGCTTGAATTGTTGTATATATCTCTTCCTTGGTTTTTCCATGATCGAACCTCCGTCTAAATTACCATTGACAGATGGGTTCGATACCTAATAGTATGATTCAGTTCTCTCCTAAAACTTCAAAATTCGTTTGAGTTCTCTCCTATGTCCACCATTCCTCACGAGAAAATGGGTTGTACCGGAGTTCTCTCTTAGTTCTCTCCAAACCGCTTTTTTGAGCTGTCAGGAGAGAACACCAAGACATTCCGTATTTGCTTAATAAAAACACGAAAAAGTCAAAAAGCCAGTAATATCAACGCTTTCTGGGAACGGTGGAGTGCAGATTGCTGCGGAAAACAGAATCGATATAACCACTCAAAATCCGCCGCTGGCGACAGCGTACCGGTTCGAGTCCGGTCACCGGCACCAAGAGCAGAGGACCTGCGCCGCAGGTTCTCTGCTCTTTTCTTTGAACGGGCAAAAGAAAATCCGGATATTAAAATTGTGGTCGTTTGGCCGGGGGGTCCCGTCAAGATTTATGCGCAAATTTATTTGCAGGCTCCGGCTGAGTGAAGTC
>ENA-OURV01001745-OURV01001745.1-human-gut-metagenome-genome-assembly--contig:-NODE-1745-length-16521-cov-4.138953_pt1 | contig 16521 bp, 12 predicted proteins | sample MGYA00242141_ERZ509072 | MGnify/ENA primary metagenome ERZ509072 (study PRJEB26280, sample SAMEA2338763) | human gut metagenome | biome: human gut; feature: human-associated habitat; material: faeces... | reverse complement strand
CTCCTGCTTTAAGCTGTTCTTCTTGGGCTTCTTCACACGCTCCGGTGTCAGAGGCTGTAACGGGATCGTAGGAATGAGCAGGGTATTTAACTCATTGAAATCCCAGTCGGAGATATCTGCGTCGTCATTGATACAGATATCTACACAGTTCTCGGTAATATCGGTGATCATCTTGTAGATCACATCGCGCATGCTCTCGCCGTTCAGTACCCGCAGACGCTCCTCGTAGATGATCTCTCTCTGTTCACTCATGACACGGTCATACTCTAACAGATTCTTACGGATACCGTAGTTGTTGCTCTCAATCTTTTTCTGTGCGGATTCGATGGCATTGGTCAATGCCTTGTGCTCGATCTCCTGTCCTTCGGGGATACCTAAGGTATTGAACATACTGATCAGGCGCTCGGAACCGAACAGTCTCATCAGATCGTCTTCCAGAGAGATGTAGAACTTAGACTCACCGGGATCTCCCTGACGTCCGGAACGGCCACGCAACTGATTATCAATACGTCTGGACTCATGACGCTCGGTACCGATGATCTTCAGTCCGCCGGCGGCTCTCGCTTCATCATCCAGCTTGATATCCGTACCACGGCCTGCCATGTTGGTTGCAATGGTAACCGCACCGTGAATACCGGCATCTGCAACAATTTCCGCTTCCAGCTCGTGGAACTTTGCGTTCAGCACCTTATGCTGAATACCTTCCCGGCGCAGCATGCCGGAAAGCTGTTCGGATGCTTCGATCGTAATCGTGCCTACCAGGACCGGCTGTCCCTTTGCATGTGCTTCCTTGACCGCTTCCACGATGGCGTTAAGCTTTTCTTTCTTTGTCTTGTAAACCGCATCGTGCAGGTCTTTTCGGATAACCGGGCGATTGGTAGGAATCTCCACAACGTCCATTCCGTAAATATCTCTAAATTCCTTTTCCTCTGTCAGAGCGGTACCGGTCATGCCGGATTTTTTCTCGAATTTATTAAAGAAGTTCTGGAAGGTGATGGTTGCCAGCGTCTTGCTTTCTCTTTTAACCTTAACGTGCTCTTTTGCTTCAATTGCCTGATGCAGACCGTCGGAATAGCGACGTCCGGGCATGATACGTCCGGTAAATTCATCGACAATCAGAACCTGATCCTCTTTTACCACGTAGTCCTTATCGCGGTGCATCAGGTTGTGCGCACGCAGGGCGAGGATGATATTGTTCTGAATCTCGAGATTTTCGGGATCCGCAAGGTTTTCGATATGGAAGAATTTCTCAACCTTTTCGATACCCTCTGCAGTCAGGTTTACAACCTTATCCTTTTCATTTACAACGAAATCACCGTTTTCTTCCTGCTCGATGCCCATGATCGCATCCATCTTGGAAAACTCGCCAACATCGTCACCGCGTTTTAACTGTCTTGCCAAAATGTCACAGGCTTCGTACAGGCTGGTAGATTTTCCGCTCTGTCCGGAAATGATCAGAGGAGTTCTCGCTTCATCGATCAGGACAGAGTCCACTTCATCGATAATGGCATAGTGCAGATCACGCAGTACCAGCTGCTCCTTGTAAATCGCCATGTTGTCACGCAGATAATCAAAGCCCAGCTCGTTGTTAGTGACATAAGTAATATCGCAGGCATATGCTGCCTTCCGCTCTTCCGGCTTCATGCTGTTTAATACAATGCCGACCTTTAAGCCCAGAAATTCATGAATCGCTCCCATCCACTCCGCGTCACGGGCTGCCAGGTAATCATTGACCGTTACAACGTGTACACCCTTACCCTCCAGCGCGTTTAAGTAAGCAGGAAGCGTGGATACCAGCGTCTTACCTTCACCGGTTTTCATTTCTGCGATACGTCCCTGATGCAGGATAATACCGCCGATCAGCTGTACCCGGAAATGCTCCATGTTCAGGACACGACGTCCCGCTTCCCGAACCGTTGCATATGCTTCCGGCAAAAGGTCGTCTAAGGTCTCACCCTGCGCCAGACGTGTTTTATATTCTTTCGTCTTATCTTTCAGCTGTTCATCCGTCAGCGCCATCATGTCGTCACGCAGAGACTCAATTTTATCCACGATCGGAAGGATTCGCTTTAACTCTCTTTCGCTGTGTGTACCAAAAACTTTTTCAATGACATTCATCCGTTATTCTCCATTCAAATGCGCCCGCCGGACGCCTTACTCCTGCCAAAACAGGGCAAAAAGAGCCCTCTTTGCCACGATAACTAAAAAACTAAAGGTTATTTTAACAGATTAAGCCCGAAAATGCAAGGCGCGCGCCCCTTTGGCAACAGGTTGTTACAGTTTTTTCACAAATTCTTAATATATGATTCCCGGCTTTGTGACCCGCAAAAAAACTGCGGAAGCCTTTTTTGACCTCCGCAGTATCTTTTGATCCTTTCCTGCTGCCTTTTAGAAGATCGCAGGAATGTTCTGTATCAGCTTAATATTCTTTTGCAGCTTCTTCTCCACGGATAACGCGCAGACCACCCTGTGCCAGAGCCAGCAGCTCATCCTCACCGGGATATACAGTGAACGGAGCGATCCAGCCAAGCTTTTCTTCCAGCATCTTCCTGGTAACAGGTGCATATGCAATACCGCCGGTCAGAATGATCTGATCAACCTTACCATTTAATACTGCTGCCATTGCACCAGCATCCTTGGAGATCTGATAGAAGAAGGCATCTCTTACCAGAGCGGCATATTCGTCACCCTCTTCTGCCATCTTCTGCATATCACGGAAATCGTTGGTGTGCAGATAAGCATTTAAGCCGCCGTTTCCGCAGATCTTTTTATAAACTTCCTTCTCGGTATATTTACCGGAATAGCACATTTTAACCAGATCGCCAACTGGAACGGTACCTGCTCTCTCCGGAGAGAATGCACCCTCACCGTCCAGGATGTTGTTTACATCTACAACCTTGCCCTGGCTGTGCGCACCAACAGAAACGCCGCCGCCCAGGTGGATTACGATCAGGTTCAGATCTTCGTATTTTACGCCGTGCTCTTTTGCATATCTTCTTGCAACAGCCTTCTGGTTCAGCGCATGGAAAATACTTCTTCTGGGAAGCTCAGGCATACCGGAAAGGCGTGCAACAGGCTCCAGCTCATCCACAACGACAGGATCTACGATATAAGAAGGAACACCGATCTCATCACCGATTTCCCGTGCAAGGATACCGCCTAAGTTAGAAGCATGCTGACCCTGTACACCCTTTTTCAGGTCTGCAAGCAGCTCATCGCTTACGGTATATGTGCCGCCCGGGATAGGCTTTAACAGACCGCCGCGACCTACGATCATATCGAAACTCTTAACATCGAAATCCTTTGCCTTCAGGAAGTCCAGGATAATGTTCTTTCTGAAATCCTTCTGGTCGATAATGGACGCATACTGTGCAATCTCTTCTGTGGAATGACGCAGTGTTTCTTCAAATAACAGGTTCTCATCCTCGAATACACCAATCTTGGTGGAAGTGGAACCGGGATTGATAATCAGACTCTTGATTGCCATATCTGTCTCCTTTTTGCAGCTTCCAGTTATGCTGCGAAATTATTTGTTTTTCTTTAAGCCTTCTGCTACAACCGCTGCCAGAGCGATGGAATTTACCTTGGTCTGGAAGGTATCGGAACGGCTGGTCAGGATTGCGGGAACCTGAGTACCGGTGAGGATACATCCGTTCTTTACCTCTGCAGTGTGTACCAGAGTCTTGTATACCAGGTTGCCGGCGTGGATATCAGGGAACAGCAGGATATCTGCATCGCCCTGGATCTTACGGTCAGTAGCACCCTTATGCTTTGCAGCTTCCGGATCAATTGCCAGATCCATAGACAGAGGGCCATCTACGATACAGCCTGTGATCTTGCCTTCTTCGTTCATCTTGGTCAGCTCAGCAGCTTCAACGGTAACAGGCATCTTGGGGTTTACAACCTCAACTGCTGCCAGAGGAGCAACCTTCGGACACTCAATACCGCATGCATGTACAACCTCTACGGTATTTTCAATGATATGTACCTTATCTTCCAGGGTAGGATATGTCATAAATGCAACGTCTGTCAGGAACAACAGCTGCTTAATGCCTTTTACTTCAAAACAGCATACGTGGGACAGCGGTTTGCCGGTGCGCAGACCAACTTCCTTGTCCAGAATGCTCTTTAAGAAAGATTTGGTATCGATCAGACCTTTCATATACATGTCAGCAACGCCGTCATGTGCCAGCTTAACTGCCTTTAAAGCAGCCTGCCAGTGATCCGGCTCGTTGATGATTTCGTAAGGAGTCAGGTCGATATTTAAACCTGCAGCGATCTCGCGGATCTTTGCTTCATCACCAACCAGGATAGCATCTGCAAAGCCCTGTTTTCTTGCTTCTTCTACAGCTTCCAGAATCGGAGCATCTTCTGCTACAGCAACAGATACTTTCTTTTTGCCGTACTCTTTGACCTTGGAGATCAGTTCTTCAAAATTTGCACTCATCTTTCTACACCTCATTTTTTCTTCTGAAACCTGTGCGCGTCCACAAAACACGCACTTTACCATCCAAAATAATAACACTTACCCACTTGCGGGTCAAGCGATAATCTCCGCAAATACCGCATTTGCTGCCTTTGCAAGGTCCTCCGGAGTCAGTTCGATCTGCGATCCGATCCGTCCGCCGCTGACGATCATTGTCTGCAATGTCTGAGCACTGGCATCGATTACCGTTTTATACTGTTTTTTCATGCCGACTGCCGTACAGCCGCCGCGGATATAGCCGGTGATCTGGTTGATATCCTTTACATGGATCATCTCCAGAGATTTCTCTCCGACCGCTTTTGCCGCTTTCTTCAAATCCAGCTCCTCTGCCACCGGGATCACAAAGACAAAATAGGCCTTGCTGTGTCCCTGCGTTACCAGCGTCTTATAGACCTGCTCCGGTTTTAAGTTCAGTTTTTCCACGATCTGCATGCCGTCGATAAATTCGTCGCATTCGTAGGTATAATGGGTATACGGAATCTTCATCCGATCCAGAATCCGCATCGCGTTTGTTTTGATTTCTTTTTCTTTCGCCATAAATTCTGTCATCCCTTTCCAGCGACAAGTATATCAAATTCGAGGATAGGATACAAGCCTGCGGCATACATGATCGCATTTTGGCACTGCTTTGCCTCCCCGTTATGGGCAACAGCGGTCACCTTGCCGCCACGAAAAAAGACCCGCCTCATCGACGGGTCTTTCCTGTATACATTCTATATACAATTTAGTTCTTTGCAGCCTTTGCTTCTTTGATCTTCTCGGTCAGAGCAGGCAGGATCTTGTTCAGATCGCCAACGATGCCGTAGTCAGCAACGTCGAAGATCGGAGCTGTCTCATCTTTGTTGATTGCAATGATGATATCAGACTCTTCCATACCAGCCAGGTGCTGAATTGCACCGGAGATACCGATTGCAAAGTATACATGAGGACGAACGGTCTTACCGGTCTGTCCAACCTGCAGGTCTTTGGACTTCCAGCCAGCATCTACAACTGCACGGGAGCAGCTTACGGTACCGCCAAGAGCTTCTGCCAGATCATCCAGCAGTTTGAAGTTCTCTGCGCTGCCTACACCACGACCGCCGGATACCAAAATCTTAGCATCTGCGATATCTACTGTGTCAGCTACAGACTTCACAACATCAAGAATCTCAACATATTTGTTGTCCGGAGTAAATCCCGGATTGTACTCGATTACTTCAGCTTTTGCACCCTTAATTGGGTCAATCTTCTGCATAACACCGGCACGAACGGTAGCCATCTGTGGACGGTTGTATGGACATGCAATCGTAGCGATTGTATTACCACCAAATGCAGGACGTGTCATAAGAAGCTGATTTGGAATGGTCTCCTTTGTCATGTTATCGGTGAAATCACCAATCTCAAGTACTGTACAGTCAGCAGTCAGACCAGTTGCTACACGTGCGGATACACGAGGACCTAAGTCACGACCAATTGCTGTTGCACCAACAAGCATAATTTCAGGTTTGTACTCATTGATTACAGAAGCAAGTGCATGAGCATATGGCTCTGTACGATATACTTCAAGTTCTTTGTCATCCACTACGATTACTTTGTCTGCACCATACTCAGCCAAAGAATCCGCAAGGCCCTTAACACCGTAACCAAGCAAAACAGCGGTAACTTCTGCGTTCAAATCTTTTGCCAGATCTTTTGCTTTGCCAAGCAGTTCGTAAGCGATTCCACTTACTTCTCCGTCAACCTGCTGTGCAAAGACATATACACCTTTATATTCTTCTAAACTCATTTTTTTCACCACTTTTCCTTTATAATAATTAGATTACATGTTTCTCTTTAAACTTATCTACAATATACTGAGCAGCTTCTGCCGGGTCAAGGGTAACGACTTCGCCGGCACCCTTACGAACCTTATCGGAAGCTTTTGCAATTTTTGTCGGAGAACCTTTCAGACCGAGGTTAGAATCATCTACATCTTTAAGGTCTGCACGTCCCCAAACGGTAATCTCTTTGTCAAATGCGTCCATGATTCCGCCCGGAGTCATATAACGTGGCTCATTCAACTCAGAAAGAGCAGTGATCAAGCAAGGCATTTTAGCCTTTACTACATGGTAACGGTCCTCATACTGACGCTCAACGATTACGCTGTCACCTTCCACTTTGATATTCTGTGCATAAGAGATAACCGGAATATCCAAGTGCTCGGAAATCTGTGGACCAACCTGTGCAGTATCACCATCGATAGCCTGACGGCCTGTGATAATCAAATCGTAATCAATGTTACGAAGTGCACCGGCAATTGTTGTAGAAGTAGCCCAAGTATCAGCACCACCGAGTACACGGTCTGTTACAAGGATACCATTGTCAGCGCCCATTGCCATTGCCTCACGAAGAACTTCTTCTGCTTTTGGAAGTCCCATGGTAAGAACAGTAACTTCTGCACCTGTTTCTTCTTTAATTCTCAGTGCTGCTTCCAAACCGGCTTTATCATCCGGGTTCATGATGGTAAGCATCGCACCTCTATTCAATGTACCGTCCGGGTTAAATACAACACCGCCCTTAGTATCCGGCACCTGTTTAATACATACTACTATTTTCACGAGAGCACCTCCTATTTCAATAAGCTGCCAGAGATAACCATACGCTGAACTTCTGAAGTTCCTTCGTAGATTTCTGTGATTTTTGCATCACGCATCATACGCTCAACGTCATATTCTCTGATGTAGCCATAACCACCGTGTAACTGAACTGCTTTTGTTGTTACTTCCATAGCAACTTCTGCTGCGTACAATTTTGCCATAGCAGCTTCTACGCTGTAAACTTTCTGCGTAGCTTTTGCCATTGCCGCACGATACACAAGCATCTTAGCAGCTTCCACTTTTGTTGCCATATCAGCAAGCTGGAACTGTGTATTCTGGAACTGTGCAATCGAACGACCGAACTGTTTTCTTTCTTTTACATAATCGATTGTTGCCTGCAAAGCACCTTCTGCCAGACCAAGTGCCTGAGCAGCGATACCAATACGTCCACCATCCAGTGTATGCATGGCAATTCCGAAACCTTTGCCCTGTGCACCAAGAAGATTTTCTTTTGGAATACGGCAGTCCTCGAAGATTAACTCGTATGTGGATGAACCACGGATACCCATCTTCTTCTCCTTTGTACCAAAAGTAAATCCAGGAGTATCTTTCTCAACGATGAAAGCAGAAATTTCTTTTACTTTTCTACCACGTTTTTCGATGATACCGGTTACAGCAATGATAATATAAATATCTGCTTCTTTACCATTTGTGATGAAGCATTTAGAACCATTGAGTACCCATTCGTCACCATCTAAAACAGCCTTTGTCTGCTGTCCCTGTGCATCTGTACCTGCACCCGGCTCAGTCAAACCGAAAGCACCTAATTTCTCACCACTTGCAAGTGGTACAAGATATTTCTTTTTCTGCTCTTCTGTACCGTACATCATAATTGGGTCAGCACCAAGAGAAGAATGAGCGGATACAATAACGCTTGTTGTACCACAAACTTTAGCTAACTCCTCAACGCACATTGTGTACATCAATGGGTCACAGCCCTGTCCGCCGTACTCTTTAGGAATCGCAATTCCCATGAAACCAAGTTTCATCATTTTGTCAACAGTCTCACGAGGGAATACTTCTGTTTCATCGGTTTCCTGCGCAAGTGGCTTTACTTCGTTCTCAGCAAAATCTTTGAACAACTGTCTCGCCATTTCATGCTGTTTGTCTAATTTAAAATCCATGATAACATGAACTCCTTTCTATAATATTATTTGGAATAATCAAAGAATCCAACACCAGTTTTACGTCCGAGTTTGCCGGCACGTACCATTTTACGAAGCAATGGATGTGGACGGTATTTCGGGTCACCAGTCTCTGCCTGAAGAACTTCCATAATAGCAAGGCAGATATCAAGACCAACCAAATCACCAAGTGCAAGAGGTCCCATTGGGTGGTTTGCACCAAGCTGCATAGCAGCATCGATACCCTCAGCAGAAGCAACACCATCAGCAAGGATGCCAACTGCTTCGTTAATCATAGGAATCAAAATACGGTTTACAACAAATCCGGCAGCTTCTTTTACTTCAACCGGTGTTTTACCAATTTCTTTTGCGATAGCAACTACTTTATCGTTTACTTCATCTGTTGTGTTCTCGCCGCGGATAACTTCAACAAGCTTCATAACAGGAGCCGGGTTAAAGAAGTGCATTCCGATAACCGGATGAGAAATGCCTGCACCGATTTCTGTAATGGACAAAGAAGAAGTATTCGTAGCGAAAATGCAGTCTTCTTTCTTTACGATATCCTGCAGTTCTTTGAATGTCTGTTTTTTAACATCCATAACTTCCAAAGCTGCCTCAACAATCAAATCACAATCAGTACAAATGTCTTTTACGCCAGTTGTAATCTTAGCTAAGATTGCATCAACATCTTCCTGTGTTTTCTTTCCTTTTGTAACCAGTCTCTGAAGACCTTTTGCAATCTTGTTTTTACCGTTTGCAGCAAACTCTTCATTGATGTCACACAAATATACTTCATAACCTTCTGTCTGCGCAAATGCCTGCGCAATTCCGGAACCCATTGTTCCAGCTCCAATAATACCAACTTTCATTGTATTTACCTCCATTGTATTTGATTCAAATCCCAGACGGGATGTCGTCACGAATTAACAGTTTTTGAATGGTACCACTTTTAATTTTTTCTCTTTATCTTTCTCTAAGAAGTTACCCATTCCGGCTTTCTGGTCTTCTGTCTCGAAGCAGTCACCGAACAATTTCTCTTCGATTACAATTGCCTCATCCATATTTACCTGAAGACCTTCGTTAATTGCCTTTTTGCAGTTGCGGACAGCAATCGGTGCATTCTTAGCAATACCGGATGCCATCTTCTTTGCTGCATCCATCAGTTCTTCCTGTGGATATACAGCATTTACAAGACCAATGCGGTAAGCTTCGTCTGCTTTAATATTTCTTGCTGTATAAATCATCTGTTTTGCCATACCAGGGCTTACTAAACGAGCAAGTCTCTGTGTACCGCCAAATCCAGGAGTAATACCAAGACCTGCTTCCGGCTGGCCAAATACGGCATTGTCAGAGCAGATACGGATATCACAGCTCATGGAAATCTCGCATCCACCACCAAGAGCAAATCCGTTTACTGCAGCAATTACAGGAATCGGGAATGTCTCTAACTTACGGAATACATCGTTTCCTTTTTTACCAAAGGCTTCGCCTTCTGCTTTTGTCAATGTGCTCATCTCTCCGATGTCTGCACCTGCAACAAAAGATTTCTCTCCGGCACCTGTCAAAATCAGGCAGCGGATTTCGTTCTGGTCAACTGCATCCAAAGTCTGATTCAGTTCATCCAAAACAGCACTGTTTAACGCATTCAATGCTTTTGGGCGGTTGATGGTAATAATACCAACTGCACCTTCTACTTCATATGTTACAAATTCCATTGAAAGTATCCTCCATTTAAAATTTCTTTTTTACATCACAGGAACGAACCGATAGAATACCGGCTCGTCCCAAAAGTAAAATTAGTCTCTCTCAACAATTGTGGAACATCCCATTCCACCACCGATACAAAGTGTTGCAAGACCTTTCTTTGCATCGCGTTTCTGCATCTCATGAAGCAATGTAACAAGGATACGGCATCCACTTGCTCCAACCGGATGTCCAAGTGCAATTGCACCACCGTTTACATTCAATTTGCTAAGGTCAAATCCAAGGTCACGACCTACTGCTACAGACTGTGCTGCAAATGCCTCGTTTGCCTCAATCAAATCAAAGTCATCAATGCTCATGCCTGTTTTAGCAAGAACCTTCTTTGTAGAAGCGACCGGTCCAATACCCATGATTTTTGGATCCACACCGCCAAGAGCACCGGCTACAAATGTTGCCATTGGTGTTACACCAAGCTCTTTTGCTTTTTCTTCGCTCATTACTACAATCGCAGCTGCACCATCATTAATACCGGAAGCGTTACCAGCTGTTACCACACCGCCTTCTTTACCGGAGCAGCATCTAAGACCGCTAAGGCTCTCAGCTGTTGTACCAGGACGTGGTCCCTCATCGGTATCAAATACGATTGTTTTCTTTTTAGATTTGACTTCAACAGGAACAATCTCATCTTTGAATTTACCTGCAGCGATAGCAGCTTCACATTTCTGCTGGCTGTTAGCAGAGAACTCATCCAACTCTTCACGAGTAATTCCGTACTTCTCTGCTACGTTCTCAGCAGTAATCATCATGTGATACTGATTGAAAGCATCCCACAATGCATCGTTTACCATGGTATCCACAAGTTTACCATTGTTCATACGGTAACCAAAACGAGCATTCATAGCTGCGTAAGGAGCCATGGACATGTTCTCCATACCACCGGCAACAACGATATCAGCATCTCCTGTCTGAATCATCTGAGCTGCCATATTTACACAGTTCAAACCGGAACCACAAACAACGTTTACGGTAACTGCTGTTGTCTCGATTGGAAGACCAGCACCGATGGATGCCTGACGAGCTACGTTCTGACCAAGACCTGCCTGGATTACACATCCCATGTAAACATGGTCAACGGCATCCTTTGGCACGCCTGCTCTCTTAAGAGCCTCCTCAATAACGATAGAACCTAATTTTGGTGCTGGAGTTGTGCTTAATGCACCACCCATTTTACCAATTGCCGTACGGCAAGCACCTGCTAATACAACTTTCTTAGACATGAATATATCCTCCTTATAAATTTTTTACTAATACTACTTAATTTATCATCACTGCTTTCGCAGTTTCTGATCATACTTTTCTCTGAATGCCTTCTGAACAACTTCCGGCACCAGTTTCGATACATCCGAGCCATAAAAAGCAACTTCTTTCGCAATGGTGGAACTTAGGAAAGCATACTCAAGACTCGTAGTAAAAAACATCGTATCAATCTCCGGCTCAATGCTGTGATTAGTCTGTGCAATCTGCATCTCGGATTCAAAATCCGTCACGGCACGGAGACCGCGGATAATCAGCTTTGCATCATTTTGTTTGGCAAAATCAATTGTCAATCCGGTAAATGTTAAAACCCTCACATTTGGAAATTCTTTCGTGGTCTGCTTTAACAGTTCTACACGCTCTTCCCTTGTAAATAGAGGCGTTTTTTCCTGATTCACAAGCACTCCGATAATCAATTCATCCACTACTTTGGATGCTCTCTTAATAACATCTAAGTGCCCATATGTAACGGGATCAAAACTACCCGGATATATTGCTTTTATCATATCTTTTTCCTATCTGTAAATCAAACTACAATTTACCACTTTTTATGATTCAATCCTTACTCATAATAACAAACGAAAACGATATTGTCAACAATTTAACAAACTTTTTCCATGAACATTTTGTGAACCGACTGGCTACTTGACCGCACCATGCGATAATGCTAAAATAAACGTATTGCAAATATAGTTACCAGAATGGAGGTTTTACCAGATATGAACGAATTATATAAGAGTAAACTTGTGACTGCCAAAGAGGCAGCCAAAGTGGTAAAGTCAGGAAACTGGGTGGATTACGGCTGGACTGTAACAACACCTGTGGATTTTGACAAAGAACTTGCCAAACGTCTGCCGGAGCTTCACGATGTGAACTTTCGTGGCGGTATCCTGATGTGGGAACCGGAGATTTTCAAAATTGAAGATCCGGCTGCACACATGACATGGAACTCCTGGCACATGAGCGGAATCGAACGAAAAGCTGTTGCGAAAGGATTTTCTTTCTACTCTCCAATCCGCTATTCGGAACTGCCACGTTATTACCGTGATTTGGAAAATCCTGTAGATATTGCTGTTATGCAGGTAGCACCGATGGATGAACACGGATACTTTAACTTTGGACCAAGTGCTTCCCATTTGGGAGCTGCCTGCGAGCGTGCGAAAACCATTATTGTTGAGGTAAATCAAAACATGCCACGCTGTCTTGGCGGATTTGAAAATGGAGTTCATATTTCTAAAGTAGATATGATTATTGAAGGCTCAAACTCACCAATCGCAGAAATGGGCGGCGGTGCTGCAGCAACAGAAGTTGACCACGCAGTAGCAAGACAGATCGTTGCTCAGATTCCAGACGGTGCCTGCCTTCAGCTTGGAATCGGCGGTATGCCAAACGCTGTCGGCTCACTGATTGCTGAATCCGATTTAAAAGATCTTGGTGTTCACACCGAAATGTATGTCGATGCTTTTGTTGACATTGCAAAAGCCGGAAAAATCAATGGTTCTAAGAAAAACTTAAACAAAGGCCGTCAGGTATACGCTTTTGCTGCCGGCACAAAGAAATTGTATGACTATTTGGATAACAATCCGGAATGTATGAGTGTTCCTGTCGATTATGCCAATGAAATTGATGTCATTTCCGCACATGATAACTTCATTTCAATTAACAATGCTGTTGACATTGATTTGTTTGGACAGGTTAATGCCGAATCCGCCGGCATAAAAAATATCAGTGGAGCAGGCGGCCAGCTTGATTTCGTATTAGGTGCTTATAAATCAAAAGGCGGAAAGAGCTTTATCTGCCTCTCTTCTACCTTTAAAAATAAGCAGGGCGAAGTACAGTCCCGTATCCGCCCAACTTTAGCAAACGGTTCCATCGTTACCGATACCCGTGCAAACACAATGTATGTCGTAACCGAATACGGTATGGTAAACTTAAAAGGACTCTCCGGCTGGCAGAGAGCTGAAGCATTAATCGGCATCGCTCATCCGGATTTCCGTGATGAATTGATTAAAGAAGCTGAGAAGATGCATATATGGCGTAGAAGTAATCGATGAGAAATCTTTTTGGGGGCCGGTAATTAAAAAGAAAAGTTTGTGATTCGTGGGCACTCCCGTTAAACAAACGCGTAGGGGTATCGGCGTGCAAAACACGCACGCCTGATACCCACGTGTTTGTACCCACTCATCGCAAATCTTTTCTTTTTTAATTACCGGGAACCAAATAGATTAGCATCAAATACATTCTTACAAACAGAATCACTTAGTTACTTGAGGGTATCGCATAATGGCAAGTTTACTCTGTAAACAAACAAAAGCTGTTTCATACGAACTAAGCATAAAACAACCAAAAAGAGGGTTCCTTTGTGGAGACTATAACGCAAAGCGTTATCCCGTCTCTCACAAAGGAATCCTCTTTTTGGTTGTTTTATTTAGTTAATGACTAACCGCTTTTTGTTATTTTACAAAGTAAACTTATCAGCAATCTTCTCAAGCTGCTCTACAGAATCCATGCAGGTATCTACAAGTTCTGCATTCTGTGCTGCCTCAGTTACGACACTTCCGGTCTTTTCTGCAATATCAGTTACACCAACGGTTGCTTCATCAATCGTTGTGTTAATACCGGTAATTGCGTCAGCAATCACACCAATCGAATCGGTAAGTGAAAGAATTGCATGCTCTACATTTTCCATGCTTGTCTTTACAACATCTGCATCATTGTTATACTGGTCGCTGATAGCTCTGAACTGGTCATAATCTTTTAATACCACTTCGTCTAAGAACTTCGTTGTTCCCTCCATACTCTGAACCATTTCATCCACAGAAGAGTTTACTTCAAGTACAATCTCATTAATGCTTGTTACCGAATCCGATGTCTCGTTCGCAAGTTTACTGATTTCCGAAGCAACGACAGCAAATCCTTTTCCTGCCTCACCGGCACGGGCTGCCTCAATTGAAGCATTCAATGCCAAAAGGCTTGTCTGAGAAGAAATCTGCATAATGGACTCCGTCATCTCATTAATTTGTTTTACACAATCAGCAGCGCTTACTGCTTTTTCTACCTGTGTCTTAATCGTATCATACATAGAACCGGCGCGATCCATCGCTGAATTTGCGGACTCACCAAGTGCTGTTGCTCTCTCCGAAATCTCATCAGAAAGTCTCACACCATCTTTGGAAAGTTTTGCGATATCGGATGCACCCTGTCTCATGTCTCCGATGTTCTGTGTAATTGTTCCTGTCGTTGCAGAAGTTTCCTGCATGCCGGCTGCTAACTGCTCCGTCGTTGCAGAGTTATCCATACACTGCTCACGAATCTGTTCACTGACATCATTTACTTTACTGACTTCTTCGCAAATCTTCTGACTGGAATCCTTCAAATTCATAATACTCTGACGAAGACTTTCTCTCATACCCGCCACGGATTTACCCATCAAACCAACTTCGTCGCGGCGAAGTGCAATCTTCTTCACTTTACCATCATTTGTGAAATCCAGTCTTGCCGTCTCATCAATAACATCCGTAAGACTTTCCAGCGGACGAACAATCAAAACAACTGCTAATAAACCAACTAAAACACTTAAGACAATTCCAATGACAGCAACTGAAATCCCACGTACCCACATGGAATTCGAAACTGACATCACATCACTCTTGTCTGCTGTGATAACTAAAATGCTTTTGTCATTAAGTACATGATATGCAGCATATTTTATTTCGCCCTTGAATTCATACGTTGCAAAATCGTTTTTGACATTCTCCCCCTTTTTCATACGACTTACTACATCTTTCACAACAGCATTTTCTACTGATTTACCAACCTTTGATTCCGTTGGATGAAAACGCATAATACCTTCTTTGTCAAGCAAATACGCATACGAAGTATCTAATCCGGAAATTTTAACATTTCTTAAAATATTAGCATAACCATCATAAGATAAGACACGTTTTTCCATCAACTTATCATTTAAATCTGTTGAATACGCTTGTGCCAAATTTGTCATCTCATTCTTTGTCAAAGTTTCAATCTGTTTGGTACTGCGTGGAACAATCATTAACATTGTAACAGCTGAAATTAATGCTCCTGCCAAAGCAATAATTAGTACCATTTTAAAACCGATTTTGCTAAAGAAACCTACCTTTTTTCTGCTTGCCTTTTCCATGCTCAATTCCTCCATATTATTTCTTAATCTGCTGCTCCATTACGATTTTTGCACACGCGAGCGCTTCCGGAATCTTTTCCGGTAACTTTCCACCAGCCTGCGCCATATTCGGACGGCCACCACCGCCACCGCCAACAATAGGAGCAAGAGCCTTGATAAGGTTACCAGCATGAGCACCCTTGGCAATAACATCGTCTGTTGCCATCGCAATAACGCTTACCTTATCAGCACCCTGTGCGCTGACGATAACAACAACTCCTGAACCAATCTCACCCTTTAACTTATCGCCAAGGTTTCTTAATTCATTCATATCATTTATTTTTCCTTTTTAATATTTCATTATGCTCCCATAATTTTCGCAATATATCTACGCCGTCAACCTTAGTTGCGATATACTTAACGCCGTTAACTTCCTTGATATCTCCTGCTGTATCTCCAAGTGCATTATTAGCAAGCTCGGCCTTAAGCTTCTCATTCTCGCTCATAAGTGACTTAATCTCATCATTCATAGCTGCAATCTTCTTAACAAGCTGTACGGGCTCTGCCTTGGCTGCCTTAGCTGCCTCTTCAATAGTCTTCTCAAGTTCAGCGTAGTACTTCATAACACCCTTATCTGTAAGAGCCTCAATTCTTCTTACACCTGCAGCAACACCTGCCTCAGATACAATCTTGAAAAGTCTGATATTAGCTGTATTAGCGACATGAGTACCACCACAGAATTCCTTAGAGAAATCTCCCATAGCAACTACTCTTACCTTCTCGCCGTACTTTTCACCGAAAAGTGCCATAGCTCCTGTCTTCTTAGCTTCCTCAATTGTCATTACATCAGTAACAACAGGAATAGCCTCTGCAATCTTTTCATTAACAATATCTTCAACCTTAGCAATCTCTTCCTTAGTCATGCTCTGGAAATGTGTAAAGTCAAATCTTAATCTGTCAGGATCAACGTATGAACCCTTCTGCTCAACATGATCACCAAGAACAGTTCTTAAAGCTTTCTGAAGAAGGTGTGTTGCACTGTGGTTCTTGCATGTATCTGCTCTGTAAGCAGGGGAAACTTCCATTGTTGCAGTATCTCCAACCTTCATCATGCCCTTAGTCATAGTTCCGACATGACCA
>ENA-OURV01001738-OURV01001738.1-human-gut-metagenome-genome-assembly--contig:-NODE-1738-length-16538-cov-5.201784_pt1 | contig 16538 bp, 14 predicted proteins | sample MGYA00242141_ERZ509072 | MGnify/ENA primary metagenome ERZ509072 (study PRJEB26280, sample SAMEA2338763) | human gut metagenome | biome: human gut; feature: human-associated habitat; material: faeces... | reverse complement strand
GCATATCTGAAGAATCTGAAGGCGCCTACCCAGACACACTTTTTGAAACACTACCCGTGTAATCGGATTCTGTTTGGAACTAAAAAAAGAGGACGGTACCCGCCGCCCTCTTTTTGAGATATTTGTGTATGTATATAAATCGGATCGTCTGAAGTGCTTTAAAGTGATAATAGTCGGATAAAAATGGTTTTCAGGTTTATCGCAATCCCTTTTTCGAGGTGTATGTAAAATATATGAAAGTAGTCCAATTGCAACTTTGATGATTGTATAGATTCACCTGAACACGTTGAAGTCTCCTGTGATTTTACGCCTTGCCGACACGCTTCCGGTTGCTTATAATCGTTGCCATGTTTTCTTTGGCCCAGCCGATCAGCGCATTGATATGGGGAAGCAGGGAGTGTGTGCATGGCGTCAACGCATATTCAACCCGTGGTGGAACTTCGGGGTATACGGTACGGGTTACATATCCGTCCTCTTCCAGCGTCCGCAAGGTTACGGTCAGCATCTTTTGTGATATGTCCGGAATTTCACGCTGCAATTCCTTGAAACGGATCGGCCCGCCCCCGACTCTGTTCAGGGTATATATGACCAGAAGCGACCACTTGTCGCATAACCGGGCCAGTATGTTCCGAATCGGACAATCCGGAAACAGCGCATCCTCAATTGTTGTTCTGTCCATAATCCATTGTGCTACAAATTGCTCTACAAAGGTAATCAAATTCCCGAAACGCGTCAAAGAACTTTTTGTCAAAAAAAATTCGTTTGCAATCCGCTTATATCCAACAAAAGTTACTTACAGGTAAGTAATTGAGGTGCAGGTACCTACTTGCACAATTCAAATTCGTTTGGCATCTTTGCATTCGAAAGGAGATAAACATACTTTTAGTTAGTAATGATTATAATAAACAATTACAGCTATGAAAAACGTAACATTGATTGGGGCAATTCGGCGTAAGGCGTTTGTTGTGCGTGGGAGGTGTCGGTACGCAGGAACCGGGCAAACGAACCGGCAAGTTCCGGCTGGGCAAAGACGATCTTATCGTAGACGAGAACGGCAACAGCAACAGTCCTATTTCGGTGGAGGATTACGTCGTAGCGATGGTCGATGAACTGGAAAAACCGAAATACCATTATGAGCGTTTCTCCATCGGATATTAAGCAAACTATTGTATAACTCAAATTAAAGGTATAAACCATGAAAAAGGTATTAATTATTTTATTGAATCTCTTAACGATTACAGCTATGGCACAGACGAAGGGACACTTTGAGGTACATGACCTCGGCAATTACAAACTGCATGTGTATTACACCACCGATGCATTGCGGGATGCGAGTTACATCATCGAGGGTAAGGATGCGCTCGTAACCATGGAACAGCCGCTGTTCAAGGACAATGTGGCTGAATTTGACACCTATCTTTCCAAACTGGATAAACCGGTGGAAAAACGCATCACGGATTATCATGTGGGAGGAACAGGGGAACATGACGTGGTAATGGCTCAAGGTATGCCCGAATTTACCAAGGGCGAAATCTATGGCGGCATGATGAAAGGCTTTGCACAGGCTTTCGGGGATGCCCTGGCCGATATGCCCACAGGCAAGGCTACAGAAATTGCTTTCGGTACAACACAGACATGGGCAGGCGTTACTTTTGAGTTCCGTCATGGTGCGACATCGGACTTCCCGGGTGCAAGCATCCTGATTGGAGGCAAGGTGTACTATACGCACTGGACTCCGGCAATGGCTCATGTCAGCCACCTGCAGGTTTCCTCTCCGGCAGCCATCGATGCGGAAATTGCCGAAGCGGAAAAGTCGCTGGCTTCGGGCGCGGAGCTCTTTATCGGAGGACATGGAGGTGCGGCAAAGCGTGACGCCGTGGAGTTCAAGATCGCCTATCTGAAAAAGATGAAAGAGGTGTTCTCGGCAAGCGAAACGGCGGCAGTTTTTGCCGCAGCGATGGTGCAGGCCTATCCCGAACTGCCGGGAGCGGCGGGATTGGCCGATTTAGGGGAAGCGCTTTACCGGTAAGACATATTTCTGATCGACTCTCCTCCCGCTCTTTGCGTTTGCTTTTGGTTAAAGGTGGGGTAGAATCAATAATGCCGTTGCACACAGGTGTAGATTCCGTAATCTGTAAATTATCAGCGGGACAAGCAATGCAAATTGTTTGTCCCGCTGTTGGTTTGCTTTTTCATTGGATAGAGCTGTAGATACCTGTTTTTCTTTGTTAATTGGTCTCCGAGTCTATCGGAACCGTTCCAATACCTCCCGAACGGCGTTGGCCGCAAAGAGGGTATCACCGCTGCTTGAGATCTGAACGCGGCACGGCTCCAGCCATCCGTTCGCTATCCACCGGTCGAGAGTCGGGCGTGCGACGCCCAGCGCCTCGGCCAGCTCCTTTTTGTTGAAGAGCCGGCTGCCGTTTGCCATCAGATACCGTTCACCCTTGTGCACGCCCAGCCAGTAGTCGAAGCGGCGCAGGATCGTGTCGGCATCCTTCAGCTTCGGCTCATACCGTTCGTAAGCCCAGACGTGCAGGCTCGACGGATCGAACCCTGCAAACTCCGGTCGCTGTTGCAGCTCCCAGACGAGTGTCTCGAAGCACTCCAGTTCGGAGGCCCGGATCGTTATTTTTCGACGGCGCGGCATGGTTCTGATGGTTGGTCAGTGCTTGAAAAGCGTTTGATTTTTTCTTTCTCGGTCGAATTTAAGTGCTTTTAATGTGTTGTTTATGAGCATAAAGCGGTTTTGTAGCTTTTGAAAAGCACTTAAATATTCCGTAATTACATATCTTCCAGCGTCAGGCAACGCTGCTCGATCTCATATTTCGGCAGCACCTTCTCCTTGAGGTGCTGCACCTTCTCGGCAAAGGTCTCGGGTTTGAACTCCTTGCGCTGGCGCTTGACCTCGACGGCCACGGCCCTGTTCTTCTCCAGCCGCAGGGCGACGATGTCGATCTCGTATTGCTCCTTGCCCCGCTTGGCCTCCCAGTAGGAGCCCAGGTCGCGGTATTCGTGGCTTTCGATGAACTGCTGCTTGAAGTAGGTTTCAAGCGTTCGGCCCGAGTAGGTTGTGTAATCGGCTGCAATTATCTTCTCCAGCACCTCGAACTGGTTCATCTCAACCAGCGTCCGGTTGCCTTCGAAGTAGCGGAACCAGAAGCGGAGGAAGAGGTCGGCAATCTCGTAGCGCACGGTCTGCGTTCCCTCTTTCGAGAGAATGGGGCGCATCTTTTTCGTGATTCCGTAGGTCTCTTCCAACTTTTTCAACTGCCCGCCGATGCTCTTTTCGCCCAGCGCCGCGGCAATCTCCGATTGGGTGTTGATGCCGTTCGAGATGGCGTCGAGAATCGAGAAGTAGGTGCCGTACTGTTTGCCGAACTCGTCGATCAACAGCGTCTTGCCCTCGTCCTTGAAGGGCGAGTCGGGGTCGCATACCGCATGGATGATCTTTTTGACCGACAGGGCCTTTGCGTCCACCAGCAGCTCCACATACTTCGGGATGCCGCCCGTGACGGTATAAAGAGCCAGCAGGTCGTCGTTCGTGTGGCCGGGGGCGTGTTCCGCGAGGATCTGCTTCAGCACCGGCAGCGCAAACGGCGTGAGTTTCATGATGACATCCGCCCGGCCGAACAGCGGTTCGTGGTAGTTCTGGAAGATCTTGACCATCAGCGAATAGATCGAGCCGCTGACGATGAAGTTCACATGGGTCTTCAGTCGGTATTGATCCCAGACGTTCTGCACGTCGCTGTAGACCGAGGGATTGATGTTGAAGAACTCCTGGAATTCATCCACAACCAGCGTGAATCGGCGGCTCTCTCCCTGCTGCATCAGGAAGGTGAAGACATCCTGAAAGCTCGTCATGGGCGGTACGAAGAGTCCCAGTTTCGCCGCAATCTCCTTGCAGTAGCCCGCGCAGAGCGATGCCTCGTTCTTGCGTCCGACGAAGAGGTAGACCAGCGGTTCATCCTCCATGGCCCGGAGAATCAACGATGTCTTGCCGATCCGGCGGCGGCCTGTCAGAACGGTCAGTCGCGAATGGTCTTCGTATGACAAGGTGCGGATTTCGAGCAGTTTGGCTGTTTCCGTCTCGCGGTTGTAGAATTTCATAATCCGAGTTGTTTTGTTGTGGCTGTAAATTTTACCGCCGTAACAAAATTAAAAAACAATTGGCGAATCTCCAAATTTTCATTCATTTGCCTGCTTTCCACTGAAATAGGGGTGGCTCATCAGCTCCAGGGCGGTCTGCTCCTCGGTGATCTTGATGTACTTCATGAACTCCCGTTCGGTCTTGTGGCCCGTGATTTTCATGATGGCGATGGTCGGGATCCCTGCCAGATACATGTTCGTTGCGCCGCTGCGGCGTGCCGTGTGGGTCTTCACCAGGTCGCACTTCTCGACCAGCCGGCTCTTCTTTTCGCCATTCTCGATGTAGGAGACCTCGACTTTCTCCGTGATGCCCGCCTCGCGTGCAATCTCCTTGATGAGGTGGTTCACCTTCTGTTCGTAGGTTCTCGGCAGCCGGTTGTCGTACTTCTCCAGAATGGCCTGTAGCTCGGGCCGTACCGGAATGACGACGTGGTTGCCGGTCTTCTGCTGCTTGAGGTCGATGACCTGCTGTCCGTTCTCCAGTGTACGGATGTTGCCTTCGTTGATGGTCGAGTAGTCGCTGAAGCGCTGTGCCGTGTAACACCCCACCAGGAAGATGTCGCGGGCAACATCCTTGTGCCGGTTTTTCGAGAGGTCGAGCGCGGCGATGGCCCGAATCTCCGACTCCGTCAGGTAAATGTTCTCCACGTCGGCCGTCAGCACGCGGAACTTGCGGCTCTCAATCGCCCCGTTGTCGTGCAGCCCCTCCTCGCGGGCCGCGCGCATGATGATCTTCAGCTCCTTGACGTGGCGGCCGATCGTATTGACGGAGTAGTTCTTGGCGGTGAACCAGGCGACGAAGTCGTCGTAGAACTTCAGGTCGATGTCGGCAAAGTCGAACTGCTTGTGTTTGGCTTTGCAATACTCGTCGAACTGCACGACGAATCCCTTGTAGTTCTTGATGGTCGAGGGGCCGTATCGGAGTTTGTGGATGTTCAGCCGGGTGCCCTCCTCCATTTCGCGCGTGAAGCGGGCGATGTAGTCGCCAAGCGATTCGCGGGTGCGGACGCGGCGCCCGGTAGTGAGGCTGCGCGGGTGGTGGAAGCTGTAGATGATCTTTTCCAGCCGCGTCTTCGTCATCGCGTGCTCGGGATCCTTGGCAATCTCTCCGAGGATGTGGCTACGCAGTTCGGAGAGATTTTTGGTCAGCTCGCGCCCCTGCTGCTCGGTGAAGTCATCGGTAAAGGTAAAGCGGCTCTTGACCGTCTGCTTTTTATCGTCCCAGGCGTCGGAGAGCACCAGATACTGGGTATCGGCATAGAACGAGGTGTGCCGATCGACGTTGAATCGGATGAGGACCTTGGTCAGAATTCCCTTGCGGGTTGTGCGGATGCGGTAGGAGAAAGTAGCCATACGGTTGGGTTTTATCTTCGGGACAAAGATAGGAAATTTGTACGGCATTTGTACGGTATCGGCCGAATTTTCGAAAACTTTCAGACCTCGCAGTTGATGAAAAACAACTGTAATATATTGATATATAGATAAAATAAAATTAAAATCGGTAAAATTTGATTCAAATTTATGGCGTCCGCTTCAGACCTCAAAGAAGGCTTCTAATCAGCTAATTTTTAGCGATTAAGAGGCCTTCTTTCATTTACGGGGGCGCAGATAGGGGCGCAAGTGGTCCGAATTTTCAACATACAGTCAATCACTGCACTATTGAATAATCGAGGCTTGAAAGGATTTTCGATCTCTTATTCACGGAACAGTTCATAGACCATCCTCCCGAATTCCCGCCGCCCACTAATAACTGACAAGGCCAGCGGCCAATCATCACTCCGCTATTATCCCCGATTCCCCGGCATTCCTTGAATAGCAGCCGGACTTATTCCCGATCCAATCGTATTGCCGGTTTCGACGACATCCCGTTTCAACGGAAAAAGCGCCGATATCCAAGCATTATTGACGGGGGATAGGCGCGTATTCGTCCGACGGGAGCGGAATCCGGAAATCGGTCCCGCCATAAGAATAATCGGGACAGGTCGAATTCGACCGAACAGCGGCACGCCGAACTCCCCGGTCAATCGGCCGAACAGGATTTCGGGTTTCGCCTATTAGAATATCTTCGTAATAACTAATTTACTTCTCGTTATTATAAGCTATCCATTATCTACTCTTTTAGGTATAGAGCTTACTTATTCCTCTTATTATTAGAGGCAGGGCGGCCGATAAAGAGCTCCCGGAGGGTTTCAGTCAGGTTCAGCGCAGGATCGTGCTTACTTATTCTTACGAGATTCCGCCCGAGGTCGATTCGGAACTGACGGCTTCCGTAATTCCCCGTATCGTAGCGGTCGATCACGCGGATTAAATCCTTCCGAACTTTATAGCGTGCGGATTTCAATCCCTTAACTGTTCGTGAGCGACACGTCTCTCGGCATCTTTCAAGATATTCCGTATATCCGTATTCGTTCAGTCCTTCGGCGATTAGGCGCTCTTTCGGGGTCATTCGCTCCGTAATTCCGATTCGTTCGAACAGCACGAAATTCCGGGCTTCGCGTGCCAGAAACCGGTAGAGCTCTCCGTACCGGGCTACGAGGTCGGAGACGGTACGGATATCGAGGCCGTTTTGAGAAAGGGCCTGACGGTCGGCGAGTTTGAATTCATACCGCGGGAAGAAGTAACCGTGCCGGGCCAGCACCTCAAAAATCTCCTCTTGACGGAACCGTTTCCGAAGAGGCGTCTTGGCAACAATCTCGGCGGTTTTATCGTAGAGCATCACCTTCTTATAACCTACGCCGCGGGTTCGATCTCCGAAGTAGAGGGTTTCATTCCTAATCGAGTTTCGCGGGCGAGTCTTATATCCGGCTATCAGACCGAATAACCGCTGACACGAGATTCGCGTGCGTAGATTCAACCCGGCCTCGACCTGGGTAACACGGCCGCGGCTCAATTCTTCGTAGGAGATCTTCAAGCGTCCGGCCAACAGCTTAAAGGCGCGAAGAAGCGTTCCGGAGGTAAAGTCGAGCAGGGACGCTCTTCCATAATACCACTTCCGGAGGCTATTTACGATATAGAGAGTTCCCGACCGTTTCGCCAAAATCAAGGCAAGCGGGTGCGGAGTGGTCAAGGAGAGGCCTTTCAGTCGATATATCGCGATATTTCCGTTCTCCTTGACACGCTCGCAGTTCTCAAAAGAGCCCGAAAATCCTTCCAAACGAATCGTTAAATTATCTATCATAACACAAATAGCTTTTCTACAAAGATAACGATTCTATACCTCTTATTTTCTATTTCTCAACCGTTTAAGAGGAAAATCGGACTCCTTCGCTTACAGAATCCCTATGAATAGCTGGTTTTCGAGGCTTATTATATTTTCTTATATAAAACCGGAAAATCATTAACTATTCGCGCGATTATATTTTGGGAAGAGAGGCGCAAACGGGCAGCGGGCATTATACCTCTTTCAAATCCTCTTCCGATACGTTCATATAATCGTTATTCTCATCCATCTCCTTTCGAGCTATTCGTTTCTGGGTCTCCATCCACTCCCACTCTTCAAACCTCTTTTCGAGCGTCTTACCCAGGGCCGCCAAACCGATAATGGCGACTATCGGCGAGAAGAAAATCGCGATCAGCAGCCATTCGGCTACCGAGCGGCCGTAGTTTTTAGCCATTCGGCAGACAATACTTATACAAACGAGTATCCCAATGATACACCAAGCGATAAAAAAGCCTCCGAAGAGATCAACCAAAGCGTAGTAGTTCATCGTTTTATAAAGATTAGTTTATAGAAATTAATCGGTTCTTTTATACGTCCCGAAGCCCTTTCCCGGAGGCTATTCGGGCAGTCGCAGCGAGATCGGAAATATCCTATTCTTTCAGCGCTTTTATGACAGCATCGAATCCGTCATCCGCGCAATTATTCGGTGAAAGATAAGGCCGTCGGTAATTATTCAGGAGCACCAGATTCGAATAGTTCTCCAACCCTTCAACGGCAGCAAACCATCTTTTTTTACTTCGACAAATCACGATCAGCACCCCCTTATTCATCAGATACCGAACCAGCCTTGCGGCAAACTCCTGGGTGGGGAGCAGCCCCGATTCCGAGTGAATCCGCCGTTTCCCGATATCCTTATATTTTTTAGAGTGATACCCGAGGTATTGAATAATCGTTAGATATTTTGTAGCATCGGGGCATCTATTCAGTACTTCGTTAAGCAGTTTATTCCAGTAGTCGGTATCAATGGCACGCAGCGTTTTATTTTTAGTCGGGAAGGGACGCCCTTTCAACAACATCGCTTCGGCCTTCTGTTGCAGGAAATACCGTCTCTTTTCAGCGGTCAACCCATCTTTCAGCGTGCCATCGTTCCCGAGTTGCTTATCAGTGCATTCCACCCACCCGGGATTCAGTGTCAGAAGGGCCACTTTCGCGTTAAAGAAACGACCATGCACCGGTTCGGGAACCCCTTCGAGCCGGATTTTATGCAGTTCGTCGGCCGTTTCGTTAAAGGCTTCGATCGCGGTCCGGTCGCCACTGCAAACGAGAACATCCGGAGATCCTCGATAATCGCTATTCTTCAATTTTTCAGCCAGTTCGAGCCAAGGGTTCTCCTTCAATAAGGTCTCTTTCGTTTCCATAGTAAAAGGTTTTATAGTCAGGTTCCCAAAGATTAGAAATTCACGGCCTCGCTCCACACCCAAAGCCATCGCCTTCTCCATCATCCTTTTTTCGCCTTCGTAGTCGATCCGCACCGTCCAAGCACGGTTCGCCGCACCGTCCCATCGGAAAAACTCCTCCAGCCGTTCGTGTAACTCGGCGGAGAGCAGAGCCGCCAACCTCCGCTCGGGAAGAGCAACGCCTCTCCATAGAAAATCATTCAACACGGAGATCGCACGGCCCGTCCGCAGGTAGCTGATATAATACGCCAACGAGAAGGGAACCCGGTCGGCGTAATCGGGGTGGCTCGCTTTATAGCGGGTCAAAACGGCCTCCAAATCCCCACCGTAGTGAATATACAAGGCCAGGTTCCGCAGTTTCTCCTCCCAGTCGATCCGTCCGAACTCACTGCACAGATCGTCCCAATAGACCCGTCGCGCGATCCGGTCGTCATCAATTTCCCGCTTCTCGACGTCCGGTATCGTCGGATCGCCAACGGGTTCCGGAGCCGAGGCCGCTTCTTCCCGGTATTTTTTAACGGTCAGGTCGTCCTCGCTGACGGAAGCGGCCTTCATCCAATCCCGCAACCACCTCGACTTCTCGGCCTCGTCCCACGTTTCGAAATCGTCCCCCGTTACTTCGTATCTCGACAGGTAGTGGCGGAAGTCTTCCTCCAGCCGTGCCATCCGACTCCCTTCGGCAGCGGCATACCGCAGTTTCGGCGGCAACTCCTCGATCCACATCGTCGAACGGATCGCCTCCCGGAATCGCTTCGTCTCGATCGTATCCAGCAGGGGGAATTCTCCCCGGAAAGGGATCAGCCGGGAGGGGACTTCCCGGTCTATAAACCATCGGGCCATTCCTCCGGCTACGGAACACATCCGGTCCCTCGTCGAAAGTTCACTCTTTTTCATCATTCGATCCCGGTTACAGTCTCTTTCCGGCAAAATTATCAGTCGCTTCCGCCAACTCCCGGCGCAAGGTCCGCCTATTTTTGCCATCGAACCATTCCTGCCCAACGCCCGAACCGGCAGGGGATTAAACAAAGAAAGCGTGGCGCTGAAGGCTTATTTCATACGGCAGGTTCTGGAATACCCGAATACTAAAATAAGCAACAGCCCACGCCCTTTTTCAAGGACACGGGAATAACCGCGCTTATTCTCGTATTCGTAAGAATTTTCCAGATTCGCCGTAGAGAATAAACTTACGCTTTCGCGTCTATCGATATGTCATAGACAAAAGTACGAAGATTTCGCGGATTTCCAACAAAAAAGGCTTCGAACAAATCGAAGCCCCTTCAAAGTCCATTCATCGTCTCTAAATAATAGATCGTTTCAGTTTTATGGCATTCTGCAGGTGTCTTAATCCGTATTAATTTATCTCCCCAATCGCATCCGTTTTCAGGGAACATATGCCATAAAACAAAAACTATTAAATTCAAGTCTTTCGCCATTTTCATCACCTCTGAATAGAAATTTTCATCTTCTCTCTTTTTCAAAAGGAAATTCGGCAAAGTCCAGTCATCAAGAGAAATTACAATCGCTTTAATGCCATTTATAACGGCAAGGTTTCGTATATCGTATAATCCTATAACATAGTTTTTTATAGCACGATGACCCATTCTAGCGAACGGATAGCCGCAGTCCCAATGGAACAGCCCCGCAGATATTCTATTTTTCTCTAATAAGGAATATAACATGGGGCCTAATATCGGCGGTATCCTTTCATCATCATAAATTGGTTTAGACGTACAAATCGTGATTACCTTCGAATATTTACAGACAATAGAACGAATATTTCCCGCATCAAAAGTTAGATAGACTCCTTTCCTACACGGGCGAACAGATATATTTTCTATATTTTCGGGTCTTAATTTTACAGTAATTTTTTTACTCATATCTATCCCTCATTTTCGTAACCACATTTTTCACCTCTTCCCGAAACCACGCGGGCTGCAGTACCTCCACGTCGGCACCGTGCGAGAGCAGTTCCATCCGGAAATCATAGGTCGGGGCCAGTCGGTATTCGAACACCGAATATTCCGCGGTCCGTTCAATCTCCCGCTGGGTAGGATGCAGTGGCAGGGCCCGAACATAGTTCGCCTGCTTCCCATAGACCCGAATTTCAATCCGTTCGGCGGATTGCCCCGGAATCCGGATAATTCCGAAGGCGTCGGCATAGAACTCCGCGCAATCAAAATCCAAGGGGATTTCAGCCTCTTTCGCCGTCGGAGTTATATCAACTACCCGATCGAGGGCAAACGCATAAATTCCGCCCATCTCCACGCTTTCGGCGATCAGATACCAGCGCCGTCGAAAGGCCTTCAACCCGTAAGGTTCAACCTCGTAGCGCTTTTCCCGCTTTTCATCGTAGGTATGACGATAGATGATTTCCAGGCATCGGTTCTCTTCCATCGCCCGAAGGACGGTCGTCAGGTAGGTGTAGCCCGAGGGAATCGGTTCCAATGCGATCCGTCGGCGCAGGCGTTTACTATTTACCAAGAGATCGTTTACAGCGAAGGTTTCCAACAACCAGCGTCGCAGATCGTCCCGTTCGAGATCATCGCCGTATTCGATAAAGTATTCATTCGTCCGGCGGTCGCAGGCAATATTGACATCGAAGAGCGTTTCGACGGCTTTCCGGTGATTCTCGAAGGTCTTTCGAGGAAGTTCCTCTCCGCCCGACCATTCGTTCCGGAGCCAGCGGCGGCGGATTTCATCCAGCGTGATTCTTCCCGCGGAATAGATCGTCTCCAGGAGCCACAGGTAACGGCGCAGCAGCGTCGCCGTATTATTCGTCAAGGCATTCATCGTCCAAAGGTTTTCGACAAAGATAAAAATAGCTTCCGCCAGAACTCGGCGGAAGCTTCGACCTATTTCTTTTTTTTCGTCCGGTGTACGATCTTCTTTATATCAATCAAGTGGTTTTTCTCCGCCGATTCAAGAGCCAATTGCTTACTCCATTTCATATAGCGTTCAGACATCGTTACGCTCGAGTGTCCCAAATAGTTCTTAATCGTATAGGTATCCGCACCCTCCGATGCAGTTAAGGTCGCAAAGGTTCTTCGGGAGGCGTGATAAGTCAGGTTCTTATCTATCCCTGCCATTTTCGCCAGCTTTTTCAACGTCGGATTTACCGTCGACGCCGATGAGATTCGGAACATTCGGTTTTCACGTTCGACCTGACTGAAAGGGATTCCGTCGTCATCGGCGGCAATCCACTCGATCATTCTTTCGCCGAAGGTCGATAGAGGGATATGAACTTCGCGGTTCCGTTTCCACGGCTTATCACCCTTTTTAGGAATCAAGTGTACGATAATCGTTTCTTGCGTTACGTCCAGCGCGCCCCAGGTTATACAAAGCGCATCACTCAATCGGATTCCTACGGCACATGAAAACAGGAACATGACCAATACCCGGAACTCGGTCGATCCGATTTCGGCATCGAGTCCCAAAAGCTGGTACATTCTTTTCAGTTCATCATATTCGAGGAACGTATCGTTTTCGGCAGCTTTGGGAACCTCGCATTCACGGGTCCGGTACGGATTCTTTATCGGAATACCTCGCCGTTCAATATCAAGAACAATCGTCCGGACGTGCTTCAACCGGTTCGCTCTCGTTCCCAAAACATCTCCAAGGCCGTGTTCACGACCCCGCTTTACTAAAAAGCGTTCGAAATCATTGATAAACTTCGCGTCAATATCCTTTATCCGGATTTTTTCGCGAAACTCTTTCAAGGCTCGCCGGGTCGTATCATACCCCTTTTCCGTCGATCGGGTCATCTTTCCGGCCTGTCTCCGCTCCAAGACGTATTTATCGAAATATTCGTAGAATGACGCATCGCCCGAATCTTTCGGTTCTTCATTCGCTACAATCTCGCGCAGGCACGTTTTCGTCAACTTCTCGCCATTTACCAGAACATTATATATCCGGGTTCTAATTCGCGTCAACTCCTTCTCGATAATCAGTTTCAGCGCGTCGTCGATCGGTTCCTTCGTCTTATCATCCCACTCTTCGGGCAATAAGTCGATACCCATTGGATATTTCGGCTCTTCGCCATCAATGCGAGGAAATCGGATATATAACGGCATTCGGCCGTTCTTTTTCCGTTTATCGCTCCGAAGATATAAAGTCGGGGTCGGCAGTTTAATCATTTCGGTAGAATTTTCTCACAAGATAGCTTTTTTTATCCTTTTCTACCAGAGAACGTTTTGATATTTTTCGCCGATTCCTTGGCTATCGAGAGGTCGTATTTCAGATAGCGCTGGGTCATATTCACGGACTTATGCCCCAAATACTTCGAAATCGTATATATATCCACTTTATCCAGCACCAACAGCGTAGCAAAGGTATGGCGGGAGGAGTGGTAGGTTACGTGCTTATCGATTCCGGCCCGTTTCACGTGTTCACGAAGCGTTCGATTTACGGTCGGTTCGGTATAGGGATAGAAGATTTTATCACCGCTTCCCAACAAACGTCCGTTTTCGGATTTTTCTTCCAATATCTCCCGCGCCATCGGGAAAAGCGGGGTTATCACCTCGGATTTCGTCTTAATCATCCGCTTTTTTATCAATCCGTTCGAAAAATCCACGTCTTTCCAACATAAATCGCGTACGTCGGAGAAGCGGAGACCGCAGAAGCACGAGAATTGATACATTTTCAAAATCCGGTACTCTTTCGTATCTCTCGCAAACTTATCGGAGTAGTCGATCAAATGCAGGAGTTCGTCTTTCTCCAAATAGACCTCTTTTACCGCGGAATTCGGCATCTTGAACCACTTATACGGGTTTTCAACCGGGATATTCCGTTTAAGCATATCGAGAATCACCGTCCGCAGGTTTTTATGCTTCGGGTTCCGACCTCCGGCAGAATTCCCGTTTACTTCGCGCATATAGTTATCAAAATCTTCGATAAACGGGAGCGAAATATCGGAGATACGGAGCTCCGATCTAAACGCTTTCAAGACGTGAAAGGTCGTCATATAGACCCGGATCGTTTCGGGATTCAAGCCCTCTTTTCGTTTTCGTTCTACAAAGTCGAGGTAATAGTCGTAGAATGATCTATTTTCGGGTTTCACACGTCGTTTCCCGTCGTAGAACTCTTTTACCAGATCCATCGACAACTCCGTACCGTCGGCCAACAGCCGATTGATATAGAGATCGAGCTCCATAATTTTCCGGTTCAACTGGATAGCGAGGGTTTTATCCTTCGGTTCCATCCGTTTAGCATCCCAGCGACCGTCCCATACCTCCAAGCCCGTCGGAATTTTCGTACATCGGTCTCCGACTCTTATTCGCAGGTAAATCGGATACTTTCCGTTCCGTTTCAAGGGCTTATCATTTCGGATACATTTACAAATCGAGTAGTTCGCCATTTAAATCCCCAAAACAAGTGTAATATTCAGGGACTAAATAAGTTACAAAACATCAGATTATAAAGAATTTACAATAAATAATTATCTTTTTCTTAAAAAGACGAGCAGAAGGCCAATCGAGGAGATATAGACCGATTTAAGATTCGGGGGGCGCAAATAGGGGCGCACCGGTATAAATAGCTCTATTTTTCAGTGTATCTTTACTTTACAATAGTCTTTATATTCAACTATCCAACAGGGTAAAATATCGTAAGTATCATATAATCAACGAATAGTGAGCTTCGCTTCAGACCTCACAGAAACCGCGTTGTAGATAGCTGCAACGCGGTTTTCGTTTTGTCTTATGGCAAGTTTCCTGATGTGCATAGCTCTTTGGCTTCTCCTGGATCGAGTCCGCCATTCCGTTTGCCATGTCACAGGTTTGTTCTGCATGGGCCCGCGTGTTGTTATTGCTCCCCTGTCGTGTGGCAACCCTCATGTTGTCGTTCGTTTTTCGGGAATGTCGGGCCCTGTCTGTTGTGAGTTGAATCATTTATGACAAATTGATTTACATCAATGATTTGATTGTAGGGATTTTATAATTTTGTCTTTGTAAATTGTAAATGGGTGTCGGTAATATTTTGCTCCCGGGATTGTTAATTGCCTGGTCATGAACGTGTCGCTGGCGGCCGGTTGGATGTAAGTGTCACAATATAAAAAATGAAAGCGATGGTTTTTGTTGCTTGGCTGGCCGCAATGCCCCTGGTTCTGTCGGCTCAGAGTTTTACGATCAGGGGTCGTTTTATCGATGTGGCCAATGATACGTTGTCGATCGGGTATGTCCAGCGTGAACCCGAAAAGCGGGTTGTGGATGTCGATATCCCGGTTGATGCGGGCGGATGCTTCACTTACAGTTGTGATATTGGATATGCTTGTCTGGCGGAATTGACCATTCGGTCCAGTGGCAGAAAGGCGCATCTTTTTTTCGTCCCTGACGAGCGTGTGGAGATCGAGGGGCCCTCGGCCTCGATGAACGATTGGAATATCAGCGGTACGGCATTTTATCAGAGGCAGGATCGCGTCCGGCAGTTGCTGTTGCCTTTTTATCGGGAATTCGATGCCGCACGGGCCCGGTATGACAAGGGTTGGCCGACGGACTTGACCGCGGGCGTCTCGACAGCATCCGGGGGGGCCGCCAACAGGGATATAAACGAAAGACTGTGGCGAGTCGTCCATCCATTATAATGGACCATTTGGGCGATGAGGTTTCTGTCCCGATTTTGCTTGACCAAAACTATCCCGACATCTTGCCTGCCATCCGAGGACTTTCTCCCGAAGTGCGGTATGGGCGTTTTAAAAGCTATATCGATGGAATAGAGGATATGTTCTCGAGGTTCGCCAAGGAGGTCAAGACGGCTGCTGCAGCGACCCTGGAGTTGGAGGAGGGAAAGCCTGCTCCGGACTTTACATTGAAAGATATGGATGGCAGGGACCTCAGGTTGAGCGCCCTTTTCGATCGAGGCAAGTATATTGTCGTTGATTTCTGGGGGTCCTGGTGTTCCTGGTGCATCAGGGGATTTCCTGCAATGAAGGAGTATTATGACAGATATAAAGACTGGTTGGAGATTGTCGGCGTGGCTTGCCACGATAAGGAAGAGCGGTGGAAGGATGCGGTAATCAGGAACCGGGTTCCGTGGTTGCATGTGATTTCACCCGATGGGACAACCGAGGTCCGATACGGTGTGACGGCCTATCCTTTCAAGATCATTGCATCCCCGGAGGGAACGGTGATCAAGAGCTTCAAAGGCGAGACCGCAGAATTTTACCGGATGCTTGACAATCTGTTGCAGTGAGGTTCACGGCATATTGGGGTCTTCTGCGAGGGGAGGGGCGTTACGCGATCGGGCGACGTGAAAGGCCCGTCGATGCACGCTGCTACTCCTCGTTTTCGTAGTAGACCTTGTAGAACTTACCCTTCTCGTCTTCGCCCTGCTCGATCAGGTTGCGGTTGCCGTGGACGTAGATGTGGAAGTTCCGGTCGAGTTTGATGACGCTCTTGTAGGAGCGCGTCTGGCGCTTCACGGCCGCGTCCGAGATGTTGAACTCCTCCTCGATGCGGATGTCGCGCTCCTGTTCGTACTCCTGCTTGAAGCGGGTGAAACTCTCGACGACCTCGGGTTGCCGGATGACCTTCTGCGAGAAATCCTCGAGCGAGAAGTTGTCCTGCGCCTGGAAGTAGGACATCGTGTCGTTGAGCAGTTCGGCCTGGTCGGCCTTCGAGACGTCGAACTCCCGGGCGAGCTGTCGGGTGACGTACTTCCTGCACATGGCCAGGGCGTTGTGCGTGTTGTGGTAGCTGTCCCGGCGCGGGCGAACGCGCAGGAAGTCGTCGGCCCAGTAGCGGGCCTCGGTGCGGTTGGTGTTGTCGACGATATGGACC
>ENA-OURV01001719-OURV01001719.1-human-gut-metagenome-genome-assembly--contig:-NODE-1719-length-16643-cov-5.064806_pt1 | contig 16643 bp, 13 predicted proteins | sample MGYA00242141_ERZ509072 | MGnify/ENA primary metagenome ERZ509072 (study PRJEB26280, sample SAMEA2338763) | human gut metagenome | biome: human gut; feature: human-associated habitat; material: faeces... | reverse complement strand
CGCGGTCACAGGTTCCGTCCGGTCGGCCTGCCAATCATAGGGACGTTCGTGGGCTGGTTCGGGCTGCGCGGGGGCGGACTCCTTCGTCAGATCCCGGGTCTTGAGCGTCTCAAGCAGGCCCAGATGGCCCTGAATATCGCGCTCGACCACAGAGATGAAATTCAGCGCGGTCTGCTTGGCGTAATCGAGCCGCTCCTGCTCGGCGTGGATCTGCTGGTTCAGCTGCGCAAGCTGCACGTTTGCGGCGTTGACCTGCGCGTTGGCCTGTGCATTTACCTCTGCGTTCTGCAGCATCGCGGCGCAGCGCGCCTGCGTTTCCTTGAGCATCTGTGCACTTCTGGCCTCCGCGTCAGCTGTGGCTGTAGACTGCTTCGTCTCCTGCGCGCGGTATTCCTCCAGCTTTTCAACCAAAATCTTCATCTTGGCCTTGAGCACGGAATTTTCCTTGTAGAGCGTAATATAATCTTCCGTCAGCGGCTCGAGAAAATCATCGACCTGCTGCATGTCATAGCCGCCGAAGACGGCCTTGGAGAAGGTTTGCTCCTGAATTTCCTGCGGTGTGAACATGGAAGCTGCCTCCCTGCAAGTGAAGTTTGGATCAGAGATATACGCCGTTGTTTTCCAGCTCGTCGATCAGATCGCCGACGATGTCAACGTTATAGGGCGTAATGATGTACGTGCTGATGGCGATCTTTTTGATCTTGCCGTCGAGCGCATAGGCACAGCCGGACAGGAAGTCGACCAGCCGTCTTGCAACATCCTTATTCGTGGATTCCAGATTCAGAACCACGGCATGCTTGCTGCGCAGATGCTCGGCGATGTCGGAGACGTTGTCGAACCGGTCGGGCTTGACGAGCACGACCTGCATCTGGGCCGTGGTGTGAATATTTACGACCTTGCCGTTCGAGGCATTGCTGCCGCCGAGCGTGCGCCGGCCGGTATTGGAGCTGCTGCCGGAAGAAGACAGATCGTCGTTATCGAGATCAAAGCCGGAATACGAGGGCTTCGGCGCGGTCGACGAGCGGCTGGGGCGGCTGGGACGGGCGTCGTCGTCGAATTCATCGAAATCGTCGTCATCCTCGGTATAGGGCTTTGTCAGCTTCTTCAGGTCATCCATAAATCCCATTGTAGTGTATCCTCCAGAATTGCTATTCTATGTAATTGGGTCGTGTCGGTCAGACGTTATAATTCCGCTTGCCGAAGATCGCGGTGCCGATGCGCACCATGGTCGAGCCTTCAGCGATAGCGTCGGTAAAATCGTCGCTCATGCCCATCGACAGGCATTCCATGGACACATTATCGTATTTTTTCGCCCTTATGTCAACAAAAAGATTGCGCATTTCGGCAAAATATCTGCAATTTTCACCTGGAAATTCGCTCACGGGCGGAATTGCCATCAGTCCCTTGAGCGCCACATGCGGAAAATCCGCCATGCGGGCGGCAAGTGCAGCGGCTTCGGCCGGCGTAAACCCGGATTTGCTTTCCTCTGCACCGATGTTGACCTCGAAGAGAATGTTCTGCACAACGCCCACTTTTTCCGCCTGCTTTTCGATGCACTCCAGCAGCTCCAGCCGGTCGACGGACTCAATGAGATCGACCACGCCGACGAGATACTTGACCTTGTTGGTCTGCAGCTGTCCGATGAACTGAACCTGTGCCCTGGGGTCATACTGTGCCTTTTTGGATTCATATTCCTGCACCCGGTTTTCCCCCAGCAGACGCACGCCGCATTCCACTGCCACGTTTACCAGCGCCGGATCCACAGTCTTGGTCACTGCCATCAGCTGAACCTGTTCCTCCGGCTTCCGGTACTTTGCCATCGCCTCACCAATCCGGTCCGTAATGCGTTTGTAATTCTCCCGCACCTGCTCTGCACTACGTTCCATCCGCGCTCACTCCATTCACAATAATATCATCATACAGGGACACATAGCCCTCGCCTGCGTTCAGACTCGTAAGCAGATAATCACTGCCCTCATAGATCACGTCCAGCCGGCGGAAGGCAGGCTGTTCACCCAGCAGGATATACACACCCCGGGCCTCCACTGTCTGGGTCTGCTCCTCACCGGTTTCCGGATCCTTTACAGTTTCCTCCACCTGTGCAAACCGGACAGCCTCCCGGTTGACCTTGATGCCTTCGTACTGTCCCTTGATCATTTCCACCCGCTCCGTCCGGTGCTGCACCAGGTCATGGGTCAACTGGTCGCAGCGCACTGCAACGATGCTTTCGTTTGGATTGTCCGTAGCACGAATAGAATCGATCACGCCGGTAACGGTTTCCGCTGTGGATTCAAACTTGAAGGTGACCTTCATATCTGTTTCAAACAGGGACTTGGCGTTGTCGATCACACCGACAATGTACCACTCGTACCCGTCAATCAGCTTGCCGATGACCCGGTTGTCCGACTGACTGGTATCGTCCGTCACCGCCCGGATTTCCTCCACCGTCAGATCGTCAATGGCTTCCTTGGTGAGGGTATCCTCATACCCATCCACATAGCTGACGAAATAGGCGGAACGGTCGGAATAGATCGTATCCATCGGCGCCTTCTGGCTTGCCTGCAAAGCGGTCAGCTGGGCGTTGATGGTATTGATCCGGGGGGTAAAATCCATTCCCACATTGGTAATCAGCTGGTAGGTACTCATCAGGATCAGCATCTGTTCCTTTTCGGATTCCAGCGCCGTCAGCTGATTCCGTTCCCGGTGGAGAATCAGACTCTTGTAATGCTCCTGGATCAGTCCGGACAGATTGGCAGGCTGCGCCGACTCGCTGGTGCCCGGGTTCTGGATCTTTTCCAGAAGCGCCAGTTCATTCTGCAGTGCGCTGATCTGCTGCAGCAGGTCGATCTGGGATTCGTCCCCGTAAATATGGGCGATCACGGAGTCCACGCCCAGCTTTCCCCCATCGGAAACCTGGTAACAGACCGCCCCCTGACCGGAATAGGTGCAGGGTGTTTCATCCCGCACATACACCCCCTGGAACGCCACGGATTCATCCGCCGTGGCATAGATGGCGGTTTCGGTCTCGTACTGCTGGTTGTATAAATGGTACACCACACTGAACACACAGACAATGGACATTACGGCAAGGAGCCAGCGCACAATGCGCAACATCCACGAGCTGCTCATGGTTTAGTTTTCCTTTTCCGTAGCGTCCAGAATGGAAATGGGCTTCATAGGAATGATGGTGGAAATGGCGTGCTTGTATACAAGCTGCTGCTTGCCATCGCTGTCCAAAATCACGGTAAAGCCGTCAAAGCCCTTGATGACCCCCTTGAACTGAAATCCGTTTGTCAGATAAAAGGTCACAACCATATGCTCTTTCCGTGCCTGATTGAGAAAAACGTCCTGTAAATTCAACGATTTGTTCATTTCGCTTATCCCTTCTCCGCTCTTGCGGCTTGGTTTTGGCTGCAAGGAATTGTCCTAAGCTACCACACTAAATTATATCACAAAAAAGCCGCCTTGGCTATCTTTTTCTTGCAGATAGCCAAAATTTCTTCTGCTTCGTCAAATTCCGTGCGTGAAATCCACTGAATTTGCTCATTTTTCCTAAACCAGGTCATCTGCCGCTTGGCATAGCGCCTGGTCTCCTGCTTGATCCGGGCAATGCAGTCCTCCAGAGTTCCCTGCCCCTCCAGGTAAGGGATCAGCTCCTTATAGCCAATGGCTGCCGCCGCTGTGCCCATGCACCCTGCTGCATAAGCCGCTGCCGCCTCCTGCACCAAGCCCTGCTGCACCATCTGATCCACTCGCCGGTCGATCCTGTCATACAGCTGCTGTCGATCCGGATAGCACAGTCCCAGCCACAGGGTACGGTATGGGGAAGGCTCCAGCCGACTCTCCGCCTTGAATGCAGACAGGGGCTTTCCCGTCAGCCGGTACACCTCCATAGCACGCACCAGCCGGGGCACGTTGTTGGGGTGGATGCAAGCGGCACTGTCCGGATCCACCTGGCACAGCTGGGCATACAGCCCTGCCGTACCCTCCTGTGCCGTCTGTGCCTGTAAGGCTGCCCGAACTGCGTCATCCCGAGGGATCTGAGCAAACTGCACATGCTCCAGCAAGGAGGTCACATACAGTCCCGTGCCTCCCACCACTACCGGCAGCTTTCCACGGCTGTGGATGTCCCCGATGACCCGACGGGCAGCATCCACATAATCCGCCACGCTGAAGGACTGCTCCGGGGGGAGAAAGCCGATCAGATGATGGGGTACTGCTGCAAGCTCCTCCGGGGTCGGCTTGGCGGTGGCAATGTCCATACCCCGATAGATCTGCATGGAGTCGGCGGACACGATCTCTCCGCCGTATGCCTGTGCCAGGGCGATGCCCAAGGCTGTCTTGCCGGATGCGGTAGGGCCAACCACCGCCAGAACCGATATTTTTTCCTGCTCCATGGACGCCTCCCTACACCCGTTTGAATTGCTTTTCGATCTCGTGCCGGGTCAGTTCAAACAACACCGGTCTGCCGTGGGGACAATGCCGGATCCGTTCGTTCCCGAACACTTCCTCCGCCAGAGCCTGCAGCTCTGACAGATCATTTTTATCCCCTGCCCGGATCGCCGCCTTGCATGCCATAGTGTGCAGGGCATCCTCCAGCTGGGTGGACGCCAGATCCTGCTTGCCCAGTACCAGATTCTCCGCCAGCTCCAGCACCAGTTCGTCCAGATTCAGAGAAGCGCATACCACCGGCACGGCGCATACCGCCACATAGGGTGGATTGGAGAAGTCAAAGGCAAAGCCCCGCTGCTTCAACGCCTCCTGATTGGCCTGCAAAGCGTCAAACTCCGCCACGGACAACAGCAACTCACTGCTGTTGAGGATCATCTGGCTGTCCGGGGTGCGGCTTGCATCCCGGAACTGTTCAAACAGCACCCGTTCGTGGGCAGCATGCTTGTCGATGATGTACAGGCTGTCCCCTGCCTGGGCAAGAATGTAGTTGGTGAACGCCTCCCCGATCACCCGGATCTTCGGCTGCTCCTCCGGTGCCGGAACCGGAGCCTGCACCGGCTCCTCCTGCTTTGCCGCAGCGGTATCCTGCAACAGATCAAATCCGGCAAAGACAGCCGATGTCTCCGGCAGTGGATCCGGCTCCCGGATTGGCTTCGGAGCAGCAAGCGCCGCCCCGTACTCCAGCTTGGGAGAGTGCATATACAGAGCTTCCACCGGCTCGGGAGCGTGCACTGTCACCTGCACATTTCCCACCGGCATGGGCTTGACAGCCGCCACCGGAACGGGAGCCTCCTGGTGCGCAGGCATCGGGGCAGGCTTTGCCGGCTGTACCGACTCCAGGGGAGGCACCGGAGGCAGGGGCGCATCCGCAAAGCCCGGCTCCTGCTCCTTGGGAGCATGCTGCCAGTCGGCAGTGGGGCGCATCTGAAATTCATAGATCAGCCCATTCTGCATCAGCGCATTCTTTACCGCAAAGAACACGGCGGAGGATACCCGCTTTTCATCTGTAAACCGCACCGCCGCCTTTGCCGGGTGTACGTTCACGTCCACGGTTTCCGGGGGCACAGTCAGCATCAGCACACAAGCCGGGAATTTACCTGTCATTACCAGTGTCCGGTATGCCTCCTCCAACGCCACCGAGCAGGTCACAGATTTCACATATCTGCCGTTGATGAAAAAGGTCTGGAGAGACCGGTTGTTCTTGGCGTACAGGGGCTTAATCACATAGCCCTCCAGGCTGACGCCGTTTTCGCTGTAGGATACAGGCAGAAGATCCTGGGCAAAGCTCCTGCCGTATACCGCATAAATGGCGGAATACAGGGTACCGTCCCCGGCGGCATGGAATTCCCGGCGGTGATCCCGGATCAGGGTAAAGGCGATTTCCGGATGGGACAGGGCGATCTTCTGCACAATGGCACTGACCGCATTGCTTTCCGTCACGTCCTTTTTCAGAAATTTCTGCCTGGCAGGCACATTGAAGAACAGATCCCGGATTACGATGGTGGTACCCTCCGGGCATCCGGTGCGCTCCATGCCGCACTCTGTGCCCCCTTCGATCTGATACCGCACGCCGTATTCCGCCCCTGCCTGCTTGGTGAGCATCTCCACCCTGCCCACAGCCGCCACAGATGCCAATGCCTCGCCCCGGAAGCCCAGGGTGTGGATGTTGTCCAGATCCGCCTTCTCCAGGATCTTGCTGGTGGCATGCCGCAAAAAGGCGGTGGGCACCTCCTCCGGTGCAATGCCGCAGCCGTCGTCAGTGATGCGCATATACACAGAGCCGCCGTTCCGGATCTCCACAGTGATCCGGCTGGCACCTGCATCTATGGAGTTTTCCACCAGTTCCTTGATAACGGAGGCAGGTCGCTCGATGACCTCTCCTGCGGCGATCAGCTCTGATAATTCCTTGGGTAAAACCGTAATCGACATGCTTGTTCCTTTCTCTGCATTACGCCTGTGCCAGCTGCACCAGGTCCTCCAGCAGTTCCCGGCATTCCCGGTCGCTAAGCTCATCCAGATGGGTCTTGCGGAGCCGGTCGGCAATCTGATCCCGGCTGACGGCAGCAAAGCTGATCTGCCCGTCCTGGGGCAGCTGCTCCTGCCGGACAGGTGCCTGGCTTTCCAGTTCCTTGAGCAGCTCCTTGGCACGGGTCACCACCCTGGGTGGCAGCCCTGCCAGCTTCGCCACATCAATGCCGTAGCTGTCATCCACGCCGCCTGGCACGATCTTCCGCAAAAAGCGGATGCTGTCCCCATGCTTTTTCACGGCAATGCTCAGATTCCGCACACCCTCCACGCTGTGCTCCAGGGCAATCAGCTCATGGTAGTGGGTGGCAAACAAGGTCTTACAGCCAATGAGCCGACTGTTGGCGATATACTCCGCCACAGCACGGGCAATGCTGACCCCGTCAAAGGTGGAGGTACCCCGTCCCACTTCATCCAGAATCACCAGACTGTGCTTGGTGGCATACTTGAGAATGGCGGAAACCTCGCTCATTTCCACCATAAAGGTACTCTGACCTGCTGCCAGATCGTCCGATGCACCCACCCGGGTAAAGATCTGATCCACCACCGAGATCTTGGCGTACCGGGCGGGCACAAAGCTGCCGATCTGCGCCATCAGCGTAATCAGCGCCACCTGCCGCATGTAGGTAGACTTACCGGACATATTAGGGCCGGTAATGATCGCCATGCGACTGCCCTTCTGATCCAGGTACACGTCATTGGGCACAAACACTTCCTCTTGCAGCACCTGCTCCACCACCGGATGCCTGCCGTCCTTGATGTCGATGACCCCGTCAATGGCGATCTCCGGCTTGGTGTAGTTGTTTTCCTGGGCAACCTTTGCAAAGGAGCAAAGCACATCCACCGCTGCCACGGATACGGCAGTTTCCTGCACCTGGGCAAGCTGCCCCGCCAGGAAATCCCGCACCTGGGCAAACAGCTCCGCCTCCATCCGCAACGCCTTTTCCTTGGCGCCCAGAATGGTGTTTTCCGCATTCTTCAGCTCCTCGGTGATGAACCGTTCACAGTTTGCCAGGGTCTGCTTGCGTATGTAGTGGGCGGGCACCAGATCGTAGTAGGATTTCGTGACCTCCAGATAATAGCCGAACACACGATTGAAGCCGATCTTCAGCCCCTTGATGCCGGTGGATTCCCGCTCCCGCTGCTCAATTTGGGCAATCAGATCCGAACCGCCGCCCATCAGGCTCCGCAGCTGATCCAGATCCGGATGGAACCCATCCTTGATGACCCCTCCATCCTTCACGGTAATGGGCGGCTCCTCAACGATCGCCTTTTCCACCAGGTCGGATACCGCCTCCAGGGTGGAAATGTGGTTGTTGAGCCGTGTCAGCAGCTTGGACTCCGACATCAGCTCCAACTGTGCCTTCAGCGCCGGCAGTTGTAATGCGGTCACCGACAGGGATTTCAGATCCCTGGGGGTAGCGGTTTTATACATGACCCGGGTCATGAGCCGTTCCAGGTCGTACACCTGCCGGAGGATCTCGCTCAACTCCATCTGCACGGCGCTTTTCCTGCAAAGCTGCTCCACAGCATCCAGCCGCTCCATGATCCGGGCAGGGCTGATGAGGGGCTGCTCCAGCCACCCTTTCAGCAGACGCTTGCCCATGGAAGTGCCGGTGCGATCCAGCACCCACAACAGGCTGCCCCGGCGTTCTCCGCTGCGCAGGGTCTCCGTCAGCTCCAGATTCCGCCGGGCAGTAAGATCCAGTCCCATCGCCGCATTCTGCCCCTGGATCCGGATATCCGTAAATCTGCCTACCAGGGATTTCTGGGTGTCCGCAATGTAATCGAACAAGCCGCAGGCACAGGCGCAGTCCTGCCCATCCTCCGACAGACCCAGCACCGCCGGATCCTCCACGGAAAACTGGGTGCAGAGGATCTGCCGCTTCTGCACCGGATCAAAGCAGCTATCCTGCCGGAGGGTCAGCATGCAGTGAAGCCGGTTCTTCACAAATTCCCCGCAGCCTCCCAACTGCACAAAGGCTTCGTTGCACAGCAGCTCCGCCGGGGTATACCGGGACAGGAGGTTGATGACATCCCCCTCCAGTTGCTTGCCCTCCAGGGTGTGCATGGACACCTCTCCGGTAGAAATGTCCGCAAAGCAAAGGGTAACGCTGTCCCCGGTTCTGTATGCAGCCCCAAGAAAGTTGTTGGAGGCATCGTCCAGCATACTGCTTTCGATGAGGGTACCCGGCGTCACCAACCGGATCACGTCCCGTTCCACCAATCCCTTGGCAAGGGCAGGATCCTCCATCTGCTCACAGATCGCCACCTTATACCCCAGTCCGATCAGCCGTTTGATGTAGATCTCGCTGCTGTGGAAGGGCACGCCGCACATGGGGGCACGCTCCTCCAGGCCGCAGTCCCTGCCGGTGAGGGTCAGCTCCAGCAGCTTGGATACCAGCACAGCGTCATCGAAAAACATTTCGTAGAAATCTCCCAGACGGAAGAACAGAATGGCGTCGCCGTATTTCTTCTTGACCGCCATATACTGCTGCATCATAGGGGATAATTTTGTGGTGTCGATCTCCATGTCAGAAAGCCCTTTCATAATTGGATTCGGCGGTCATAAGAATATGACCGCCGCTTGGGTGTATTGCCGTTATACGGCGCCGTCCTTAGTGGCAGCCGCCGCAGCTGCTGCAGTTTCCGCCGCAGCTATGCTCCACGGAACAGGTTGCCGGATCCTCGCCGTTGGCGCTCATGGTAATAATCATATTGATCTGGGACAGCAGCTCATCCATGGCATTCTTCACATTATTGAATACCGCCATGTTCTTGTTTGCCATGATCTGACCGTACAGCTCCTTGATCTTGCCGTCCAGAGCAGTCAGCTTGTCCCGGTCCTTGTCCGGCTTGGACATTTCCGAGTTCAGCTCCATGCGCTTGAGGTTGAATTCCCCGATCAGCTTCTGCAGATCCTCGTCCTGGTCGTTTGCCTGCTTTGCCAGGTGATATGCGGTGTACCGGTCATCCTGCTGGAGCATAGCTCCCAGCTTTCTGGTCATTGCAATAATATCCATCTGTTCGTTTTCCATTTCAAAGACTCCTTATCTTCGGGTCAGTCCAGGATCGTTCCCAGCACTGCCCAATTTTTCGTTTCCTCTATGTGAACGTCCGCAAAGGTTCCGATCCGGGTGGGATCCCCCTTTGCTTCCACGATCACGCCTTCTGTGCTTTTCCCGGTAAGCCAGGGAGCGCCTTTGCGGCTGACCCCTTCAAACAACACCTGCATCGTCCTGCCCAGAAACCGCCGGTACAGTCTTGTGGAGGTTTCACGCTGCTGCGCCAGCAGTTGCTGCATCCGGGCAGTTTTCACCTGCGCCGGGGTGTGATCCGCAATCTGTGCCGCCTTGGTGCCGCTGCGGGGTGAGTAGATAAAGGAATATACATTATCATACCCCACCTGTTCCAGCAAACCCAGAGTAGCAGAAAATTCCTCATCTGTTTCGTTGGGGAATCCCACGATAATATCCGTAGTCAGCGCAAAATCCGGCACACGGGAACGGGCATACCGTACCGTTTCCAGATACTTCTCCACCGAGTAGCACCGGTTCATGGCATGCAGGATCGAGTCACTGCCGCTCTGTACCGGCAGATGCAGATGCTTTTCCACATGCCGGCTGTCACAGATCACGTCAATCAGCTCCGGCGTGGCATCCTTGGGATGGGAGGACATGAATCGGATCCAATACTCCCCCTCAATGGCATCCAGCCGACGGAGCAGCTCCGGAAAGCGAATGCCATCCGACAGATCCTTCCCGTAGGAATTTACATTCTGCCCCAGCAGGAGGATTTCTTTGCAGCCCTGGGATACCAGCTCCCGTACCTGCTGCTCAATAACCTTCGGATCCCGGCTTCGCTCCCTGCCCCGCACATAGGGCACGATGCAGTAGGTGCAGAAATTGTTGCAGCCGTACATAATGGGCACGGACGCCTTGAAGGAGCAGCTGCGCACCTGGGACAGCTCCTCGGAAGGGGCGGACTGGACGGTAGCGTCCACACTGTGCTTTTTCCCCTCCAGGATCTCCAGCAGCATCGCAGGCAGGCGCTCCAGCGCCCCGGTACCCACCACCAGATTTACATAGGGGTAGGACGCCTTCAGCTTTTCCCGAACAGGCTCCTCCGCCGTCATGCATCCGCAAAGCCCAATGATAAGCCCTGGCTTTTTCTGCTTATAGGGTTTTAACTGTCCCAGGTGTCCGAACACCCGATCCTCCGCATGCTCCCGCACCGCACAGGTATTCAGCAGGATCAGATCCGCCTGCTCCGGTTCCTCTGTCAAGCCATAGCCCATGGACAGCAACAACCACTTGAGCTTCTCTCCGTCCGTCATATTCAGCTGACAGCCAAAGCTCTGCACCATGGCAAGGGGCTGTTCGTCGGATGCGGCAAGCCGTTCCCGGACTGTCTGGATTTCCTGTTCCATACCTGTGTTCCTTTCCTTCGGGTCTGCATAAGTAGGTATTGTATACAAACACCTACACAAGATATAGCATACCACATCTGCGTCTTTTTTTCAAGCCCCTGTTTTTCATATATTTATAAAACAGCGCCACATATGCTTTGTGCGGCGTTTCATGAAAATATCACAATAAATCATGAACTGTGTTATAAATAATCATTGACATTGTATGAATGATCAGTTACAATAAAGTGCGTGTATTCTTCGCAGCGTACAATGCAGTGTACGAGCCGGGGCAGCACCACGCAAAGTTTATGAAGTGCTGCCCGAATACCATTCTGCGCTGGGCAGGCTTGCCTGCTTGTGCCTGCAGTATCATCCGCAACGCAGCGGACCACAAAGGCAGCATTGCGCATAATCACAAAGCAAGCGCCATGCTGTCCGCATGAAACAGGGGGAGAAAGGTTATGAAAACCAAAGCAACAGCAATTGTGACCAGCGGCATTCTGGCAGCATCCATGCTCCAGCTGATGCCCACAAGCGTATTTGCCGCGGACGAAGCGTATCTGATCCGTGACAAATGGGGCTACTGTACCACCGCAAATTATGTGGAATCCGAGCATTTCGTTATTTTCTACGGAAACAACGACACCACCGGCCAGGTCAATGACGCATTTTTACAGCGGAATCTGGCGGATTACGAAAAGCTCTGGCAGTGCTACACCCAGTACCTGGGTATGGAGAACCTAAATGTGGACATGTACGGGAACAGCACCCAAAAGTATAAAACCAACGTATACCTGACCTATACAGGTCTGGATCAGTACCCGGATGGCTGGGCGTTCATGAGTGCGGAGGACGGCTACGGGATCGAGATCATCAGCCCCAACGCCATGCTGGACGAACTGACCATCGCCCATGAATTCGGTCATGTAGTGACCCTTCACCAGAAGGCGTGGGTGGATCAGGACATTACCGGTGCCTGGTGGGAGCCGCTGGCAAACTGGTTCCGGGAAATGTATCTGGGCAGCGAATACTACGACGGCACCACCCAGACCTGCTGGTTTGAGCCATACATCCGCAATCTGAGCCTGACCCTGCCCCACGGACGGAATTACTATGAGGTATGGCCATTCCTGGTGTATCTGTCCTACAACCCGGACAATCTGAGCGGATTGGGTATCGACTCGGTCAAGCGCCTGATTTCCGAGGCACAGCCCGGTGAATACCCCTTTGACACCATCACACGTCTGTTCGGCACGGACGCACAGGACGTACTGGGGCATTACGCAAAGCGCATGGCGACTTTTCATTTTGGTGCCAAAGACGCATACCGCAGTCAATTCCAAAGCAAACTCAGGCAGTCCCCCTTCTTCTGGAATCTGTTCTACACTGTGCTGGAGGACAACGGAGACGGCTGGCTTCAGTCTCCCCAGGAGGAGGCTCCCATGCAGTCCGGTATCAACATTGTGCCCCTGACCATCACCGGAGATACCATTTCCGTGGACTTGAAGGGTCTTTCCAATGACAGCAACGCCGGCTGGCGAGCATGCATCGTCATGGTCGATCAGGCGGGCAACGAGCATTACTCTGATCTGTTCGACAGCGGTGAACGCATGACCGTATCCGCCAACGGAGCAGTTTCCGCATACCTGACTGTCACCGGTACCCCCAAGGATCTGTATGATATCAATGCATTCCATAAGGACAATGTTTCTTCTTATAAAACCGGCACGGAGCGGCAGCGCTATCCCTACGCAGTGAAGCTCACCGGCGCACAGGTGCAGCAGTCCGGCGGCTACAGCAAGGGTAGTGGACATATACATGCCAACGGCGGCGGCTGGGTGGCTGACAGTGCTTCTGTTGCCGATTCTGTCTATGTTGGCCCGGACGCTATGGTATTGGGCAACGCCACACTCACCGGCAACGTGCGGGTGGAGGATCATGCCATTGTGGCAAACAGCGTCACCGCATCGAACCAGGTCATCATCAGCGGTCACGCAGTGGTAGACGGCGGCGGCATGATCTACGACAACGGCTGGGTATTCGGCAGCGTGACCCTCAGCGGCAATGCCCTCATCGGCGACAGTGCGGTAGTCTCCAACTCCTGCAAAGTGTCCGGCAACGCCAAGATCCTGCAAAAGGCGTTTCTGGCGGAGGCAGTGACCGTCAGCGACAATGCGGTCATCAAAGGCAATGCCTACCTGTACGGCAAGGGCAGCTACTCCGGTCAGGCAATCGTTGACGGCGACTATTCCAATGAACAAACCAAAAACAGCGGCGTAGGCTTTGGCTGGCTGGATGATTACGGCTGGCACGACACGGAGGACGGAATCCTGGCAGGCTACACCTTTACAGAGCAGACCGACACCTGGGCACAGGATACCTATGCGGCAACAAATGCTTTGCAGCAGGGCGCCCAGTGGGAAAGCCAGCGCACCTCTGCCAACGGTGTGCTGTCCTTTGACGGAGCGGACGACTATGTGATGCTGGACGATACGGTGATCCGTTCCAAGGATCTGCAGATCAGCCTGGCAGCGCTGTGGAAGGGCGGTACCGCCAAACAGAATCTGTTCTGGTTCGGTGATGAAACCGCATACATGGCATTCACCCCCTGCAATGAAAACGGCGTGGCAGAGCTGACCATCACTGACGGGCAGACCACGGAGCATCTTACCGCTTCTGCGCCGCTTGTCAAGGGAGAATGGAGCAAGATCACCATCCGCATTATAGACGGCAAGGGCACCCTGCTGATCAACGGCAGTCAGGCCGCCAGCAACAGACTCTCGCTGACGCCTCTGGCTGTTATGAGTGCAGCCCGGGACGATTACGCATTCCTGGGGAAAGGCATGACGGACCGGAACTTCAAGGGCGCTGTGGATTACATGAACTTCTATTTCAAGGAAGTGGAAGAGCCCCAGCTCACTTATTCCGGCAGTGAAGCAGTGGACAATACGGATCCGGGCGTATCCGGCATCCGGGGGGGACGTAAACGCAGACGGACAGTTCAGTATTGCGGATCTGGTTATGATGCAGAAGTATCTGATCCGGGGTGGCACGCTGACTGACTGGCAGCAGGGAGACCTGTACGAGGACGGCGTGATCGATGCAAAGGATCTGGTGCTGATGCGCCGAATGCTCAGCGAACAGCGTGCATAAACCCGTCCGGCAATCCCACGCAAAACCAACTGCATGACTTGACAATCTGAAAAATATGTGGTATGATATTTGAAAACGCTTTGACGAGAAGAAGTAGCGGATTCCCATCCGGTCAGAGAGTCTCCGTTTGGTGCGAGGAGATGCGGATGCCCCGTGAATACGCCTCTGAGCGGATGTCCTGAAGGCTGCACCCGGTCGGGTAGGGGCATACGGTTTACAGCCGTTATCCTGTCCGAGGTTCTGCATGCTTTATGCAGAATAAACTGAGGTGGTACCACGAGTCAATTCGTCCTCTGTCGCTGCGGCGGCAGGGGACTTTTATTATGTAAAGGAGCGATCATATGACGTTATTTGAAGAACTGAAACGCAGAGGGCTGCTGGCACAGCTCACCGATGAAAAGGAGATCAAGGAACTGATCAACGCCGGCAAGGCAACCTTCTACATCGGCTTCGACCCCACTGCTGATTCCCTGCACGTAGGCCACTTTATGGCGCTGTGCCTGATGAAGCGACTCCAGATGGCGGGCAACAAGCCCATCGTTCTGTTGGGAGGCGGCACCGGCATGATCGGAGATCCGTCCGGCAAGACCGATATGCGGAAGATGATGACCCGGGAAACCATTGAGCACAATGTCGAATGCTTCAAGAAGCAGATGTCCCGGTTCATTGATTTTTCCGAGGGCAAGGCGCTGGCGGTAAACAATGCAGACTGGCTGCTGGATCTCAACTATGTGGACGTGCTCCGGGACGTGGGCGCATGCTTCTCCGTCAACAAGATGCTGACCTTTGAATGCTATAAGCAGAGAATGGAGCGGGGACTCACATTCCTGGAATTCAACTACATGATTATGCAGTCCTACGACTTCTACCGCCTGTTCCAGGATTACGGCTGTAATATGCAGTTTGGCGGAGATGACCAGTGGGCAAATATGCTGGGAGGCACAGAGCTGATCCGCAAGAAGCTGGGCAAGGACGCTTACGCCATGACCATTACCCTGCTGCTCAATTCCGAGGGCAAGAAAATGGGTAAGACGGAAAAGGGCGCTGTATGGCTGGATCCTGCTAAGACTTCCCCCTATGAGTTCTACCAGTACTGGAGAAATGTCAACGACGCAGACGTGATCAAGTGCCTGAAGATGCTGACCTTTGTGCCGGTGGAGGAAATCGAGGATATGGAACAGCATATGGAAGGTGCCCAGTTCAACAAGGCAAAGGAGCTGCTGGCATACGAGCTGACCAAGCTGGTGCACGGCGAGGAGGAAGCCAATAAGGCGGATGCTGCGGCAAAGGCGGTATTCAGCGGCGGAAACAGCGCAGATATGCCCACTACCACCCTGTCTGGGGAGGACGTACCCGAGGGCGGCATTGGTATTCTCACCCTGCTGGTGAAGTGCGGTCTGGCAGCGTCCAACGGCGAGGGCCGCAGACTGGTGCAGCAGGGGGGCATCAGCGTCAATGATGCAAAAATCACCGATCCCCAGACCATGCTCCAGCCTGAGGGGGAACTCATCATCCGCAAGGGCAAAAAAGTATTCCACAAGGTGGTTATGGAAGGCTGATTTCTGCTGTCACAGCAAACAGGGCAGGTGTCCGAAAGGATACCTGCCCTGTTCTTTTAGGCAACACCATGTAGGGAATGTACGGCAGATATTGTGCAAAGCCATCCAGCCAGCTTTACTCCACCAAACTGCAAATCACGCTGTTGGAGACTAAAAAGCCCTGCCGGGTCAGCCGGATCCGATCCGGCTCTATCCACAACATGCCTGCCTTTTGCAAAGGCTCTGCCCGGTGCAGCAATCCTGCCCAGCAGCTTTCCGAAAAGTCCTGCTGCCGGATGCCCTCCGCCAGCCGCAGACCTAGCATGACCCGCTCCTCCGGAGTATAGGGTTCCTCGTCCGGTCTGCCCGGCCGAACGCTCCCGCGCAGCCGCAATCTCCGCAAAAATCCGCCGGACGCTCCCGCGCAGCCGTACCGTTCCGACCTCCTCCTTCGCAGCGTAGACCAGCGCAATACGGAGGCACTCCTCCCGGGCCGTACAACGGACTGCGCCGTGTTTCTCCAACCGGAATGCCTCGCGCGTCCGCCTCTTCAGCAGGTTGCGCTTCACGGCCCGGCGGAACAGCTTCTTGGGAACGGACACGAGCATGGAACCTGCGGGTACTCCCGCTTCGGCAGGGACGCAGAGATAGTAATACCGGAACGGGAAAACGAAACCGCTCCGTCCCTCCCTGAAAAGCTCTCCTATGGATTTGTCGCCGCGAAGCCGTTCGGCCCGCGACAGTCCGTTCTCCGCCATGTCAATCCGTCGCTAAACCAACATCCGTACGCCGATATTCTCCGGCACGCACCGCCATCGGGAATGTATGCAAAATTACAAAAAAGAGACCGCCCGGCAAAGCGCCATACGCTTTTACCGAACAGTCTCTCTGTTTCCGGTTCCCGGCCGTATTATGCCTGTTTCGCCTTCTTGTCGGCAGGTGCCTGTTCCGGCTTGCGCGGGCGTGCCTTGCGTCCCGGCTTCACCTCCTGCGCTTTCAGGAACTCGGCCGCCTTGCCGCTGCCGTTCACCACCACCGGCGAAAGCTCCTGGCCGCTGTTTATC
>ENA-OURV01001699-OURV01001699.1-human-gut-metagenome-genome-assembly--contig:-NODE-1699-length-16783-cov-5.121891_pt1 | contig 16783 bp, 18 predicted proteins | sample MGYA00242141_ERZ509072 | MGnify/ENA primary metagenome ERZ509072 (study PRJEB26280, sample SAMEA2338763) | human gut metagenome | biome: human gut; feature: human-associated habitat; material: faeces... | reverse complement strand
CGGCTGCTTGGGGAAACAGCGAATCTTTCTGTTTCGCCGAATACAATTCTACGGCAATGCGTGCTGAAATACAGCAGCCTGTGCGAATTAAACGGCGGCAGGATGAATACATCGGTTTATGTGGAAAAATTTCTGCGACAGTTGAAATTCGGACGGTTCAGCCTGCGGTTCTGGGACAGGCTTGGCGGGCAGCTTTTGCTTTTGTCCGTTTTTGCAGACGGAATCGGAGCCTGCATGGGGCTGATGGGCGGACAGACGCTTGGGAATGTGATCTGGTTTTATCTGCAGGCGTTTTTGAGTCTGTATCTGTATTTTGCGGTGATTGGGATGATCGATACGGCGTCGACGGCAGAGGAACTGAAAATCACGCTGGCGGATTTTCTGGAAAACCGTATGTCGGAGCGGCTGGCGCAGGTAAAGCGGGATAACGACTATCTGGATGAGCAGGAGCGGGAGGTGCGTAGAGAGGTCGAGAGCGTGGAGCAAACCGCTGCTGTCCGCAGAATGCAGGAGCCCAGGGCAGCTGAGTCCGAGTTGACAGAGCTTTTGCAGGAGTTTCTGGCTTGAAGTGCTGTGCGTTTTTTGCTACTCTTATAGGAAAACAGCAGACGGCGCGAATACGCCGGATGAAAAAGAACTCAGGCGGTCGAAGGAACGAGCCGCAGAAATGAGAGGAACACATGAAGATTGTAGTATTAGACAGAAGCAGTGTCGGTGAGGATGTCTCCGTCGAAGCGATAAAGCAGTTTGGCGAGGTGGATTTTTACAATAGCACACCGGATGAGCTGGTGGCGGAACGGATCGCGGACGCAAATATCGTTGTGGCAAACAAAAGTCCGATGAATGAATCCACAATGAAGGATGCAAAGCAGGTGAAGATGATCTGTCAGCTTTCCACCGGCTATGATAACGTAGATATTGAATATTGTAAAAACAGAGGTATCCATGTGGCAAACGCGCGGAATTATTCGACGGCTGCAGTTGCGCAGCATACAGTTGCGCTGGCGCTCTCTGTGCTGGAAAACCTGCCGTATTATGACAATTACGTAAAATCCGGCGCGTATGCATCACAGCCCCGGTTTGCTCATTTTAAACCCTGGTATGAGCTGGAGGGAAAGACCTGGGGCATTGCCGGAATGGGAAATATCGGGAGACGGGTTGCGAAGGCAGCAGAAGCACTGGGCTGTAAGGTTATTTTTTATGCAACATCAGGACACAGCGACTGCAGGGACTATGAAAGGGTGGATTGGGATACCTTGCTGGCACAGTCAGATATTTTGTCGCTGCACTGCCCGCTGAGTGACAAAACGTTTCACCTGATGAATGCGGACGCTTTTTCCAAAATGAAAAAGAGCGCAGTGTTGATCAATGTGGCGCGGGGTGCGGTTGTGGATACGGATGCGCTGTATGAGGCGTTGGTGAACGGAGAGATCAGAGGAGCGGGCACGGATGTGTTTGAAAAGGAGCCGATCCTTGCAGATAACCCCCTGGCGACACTGAAAGAAACCGGAAAGCTGCAGCTGACGCCGCATATGGCATGGGCGAGCATCGAAGCGCGGGAACGCTGCGTGGAGGAAACCTGTAAAAATATCGCAGCATTTATCAGCGGAGAGGGACGCAACCTGGTTGTGTAAATTTTTTACAACACTTTGCCCCTGCCATTCGTTTTCCTAATGAAAGCAGAATTACAAAGCTGCTCCTGTACAGGATGCCGGAAGACGTTCCGGTCAAGGAAAGGATCAAACTGGATAAATGATAGCGGGATTATACAGGCGCTATGCGCCGGAACTGGTGCGTTATATACGAAAATTTACCGAAGATCAGGCTGCGGCGGAGGATATTGTGCAGGAAACCTTTGTCAGAGGGATGGAACACGGCAGTCAGCTGGAGGTGCTGGAAGAATCACAGCGCCGGGCCTGGCTGTATCGGACGGCAAAAAATATCTGCATTGATCGTGCCAGAAGAGTACAGGCAGAGCCGCCCTGGGAGGGAGAAACCTTTCAGAATGACGACCTGACAAAGCCGATGGTAATGCAGCTGTGCGGAATTTTGGAGCCGCAGGACAGAGCGATGTTCTGGCTTCGGTATTTTGAAGATTATACAGCAGCAGAGCTTGGAGAAATGTTTGGAATCCCGGCGGCGACTGTTCGCAGCAGAATGTTAAATGCGCGCAGAAGGCTGCAGAAATATTATCCGGAAATCAAGCGATGAAAAGGGGAAACGAAAATGGAAGAAAAAAAAGTACTGACAATCGATACGATGATCTGCGATCTGAGAACGGTTTCGGAGGAAACGCTGCAGTCCTATGAAAAAATCTATATTTCCGCAATGACAGTGTTCATTACGGAAAGGACACAGGAGCTTTTCCATCGCTATCCGGTTGATCTGGATGCAATGGCAGTTGAAAAATTAGATGAAAATGTCCGACTGGTAGAACAGAATGGTGTCTATAAGATCACAGACCAGGAGCCGGCGGGGGCCCCCACTTATCTGACGGTAAGCGGGCAGCTGCAGATCGCAAAGGGTGCAGAAAAAGCGCTGGAAAGCTACGTGAAAATTGTTGTAAACGGTAAAGCAATCTATCCAAAGAGCATCGAAAAAGCACTCGTTGGGAAGCTGACCTGCAACGGAGCGATGACGGTTTATCCGGATGATGCGATTTTTGTCGAAAAAGAGTTGATTGCAGACAAGGTGTTTGCAGCCCGGGCACAGGAAAATACAGCTTATTATACGGACAGAAAGGCATACCTGCTGGATGCAGATGCTGTAGAAAAGCTTGCAGAAAAGCATATTCGGATTCTGACAGGCAAGGCGATCGTAGCAGAGTCTCTGTTAGACACTGCTGCGCTGCTTCTGGATGAGGATGCAGAAATAATTCTGGTTCCGGAGGGCTGCAGCTGTGTAAAGGGCGATGTATGCCTGGATCAGAAGCTGGTGCGCCGTTATGGGAAGAAGCTGCTGATCACAGGTAATGTAACGGATGCACAGACGGGTGTTGCTGCTGCGTTGGAATATCTGCAGGTGATCGGACAGGCTATGATTCCGGAGTCGGAGCTGGAAGCCTTTGAGTCAGTCTGCGAAAGCTGCAGCGAGGTGACAACCTATAAAGGAAAGCTGCTTCGGGATATCGGCGAGCTTGCAGTTGATCAGAAGCTTCTGGAAGCTGCAAAGGAATTGACTGTTGTAGACTGCGGCTGTGTCAGAGTGGTAGAGGGCGTGACGGCAGAGCAGATAAAGGACAGACTGTTTTTAAAGGACTGTGGTGCAGTAGAATGCGCAGAGGAGCTTCAGGGAATCCTGCGGCTGCAGTCGGATGGGGTCGGAGCTTTTTCCGGAAAAGAAATTGCACAGGGAGCAGAAAACAGCACCGGAGAAGCTGACGGAAAAGTGACGAAAATTTCTGCTATGAAATATGTGATGTAAGGTAACTGTTCCTTAGGCGCGCATTTTCTGTGCCGGAACGGGCTCTACGAGATCCTGCATCCGGCACGGACGGAATAAGTCCGTAATTGTAGTATCTATTAAAATCCTGGACACAGCCGCTTTCCGGCGCTGTCAGATGCGGCAGCAGGGAAGCGGCTGTGAAAATTTTATTACTGTTTTACTTTTTCAATGGAAATAATTTCACCGGTAAAGCTTTCGATTTCGGATAAAATACCGGTATAGGTGACGGTCACGCGGTCGCCGGATTTGATCTGGTCGAGCCCGTCCGGTCGCTTATCGGAATCATAGGAAAATGCGTGGGGTGTCCCGTCATCGGAAACGACGACGAACATAAAGTCCTTCATTTCCTGAATTTTACCGGTTACGGTGGATGTTTTGCCGGACATCAGACCGTCCTGTGTTTCGGCGGCAGTTCCGTTGGCTGCGCTGTTTCCATTGGAGTTGGAGCCGGACGCCGTTTCGGAAGGAGCGTTTCCGATAAGATCGGTGGCGCTGCTCTCCGGCGTGATGGAGTCGGTCTGTCCGGTCATGGAAGTTTCTTCGGAAAAATCAGATTCCGAAGCGATCTGAGTCTGGGGTGGAACGGTTTCAGCCGCAGTGTTTTTGCCGCATGCCGCAGCGAACAGCAAAATCGTGGTGAAAAGAATGGGACTTGCAAAAGAAAGTTTTTTCATAATTTCCCTCATTTCTGCGCACATTTTTTGCGCATATCGAGCTTGTGTCAAGTGCGCGCAGACACAAATCTCGTGATTGAAAAATTTTATTTTTCAATCTGTATGCCTCCGTTTTTTTATTATGTGCAGAAAAAAATGAGCTATGCGGCAGGATTTAAAAAAGGGCTTTTGAGTGTTCGGCTTGAAAAATAGGGAAGCTTTTGTTACGATGGGAGCAGAAAAAACGTCGGAGAGAGGGGACGACATGACAGCGCTGGAATTTATTCACAAACATCAGAACGATGAAGATAACGGGGAATGTCTGATTCTGCCGGATGGCAGTGTGGAAGAGCCGTTGCCTTCGCATATTGGCAGGCTGGTTGAACTGACCGGGATGGATGCCGGCGCTTTGCACGGCAGAATGGAAAAAAATATGGAGCCGCTGTTCTGGCTGGTGGAATACACCGGCTGCATGTCCGTGTGGCAGACGCGGGTAGTAGCGCCGACAGTGCCGACGGGGCAGCAGCAGGCTGCGCTTGAAGAGCTCCATGACGCTGCATTTCTGGCGCCGAAGTATCTGATGCAGACGCCGGGACAGGAATATGTGGAGAGCGTGCACCGAGCGAAAAAGGAGCTTGGGGATAGATAAAAACAGCCGCTGCTGCCGGAAAAACCGATGCAGAGCGGCTGAATCTATAGGATGGGTCTGGAGCCTTACAGTGCTTCAAACATATCGGAAAGTCTTTTTGCGGATGCCGCGAGGTCACAGAGCCCTTTTTGGGTCGTTTCCGGTGTAAATGCTTCGAGGTAGCTGCTCGCCTCCAGTGTAAAGTAACCGGAGTAGTTGATGTCCTTGAGCGCCTTTACGACAGCATCGAAGTCGATGGACATGGAAAACGGAATCTGATGGGAATCGTGCCAGCAGTCGTTATCATGGATATGCAGCGCCTGCAGACGGTTTCCGAGTGCGCGGATCATGTTGGCTGCACCTTCTCCGGAACCGCGCATTTCTGAATGTCCGATATCCAGGCAGGCAACGAAAAAGTCGTCGTTTACGATGTCGAGGTGCTCGTTAAAGCTTGCAGAGGTCGCACATGCCGCGAAAGAGGACTGATCCTTTTCCTTGTCCCAGCCCCACATATTTTCGGTTGCGATTTTAACGCCGCATTCTTTTGCAAAGGGCAGAAGATCAAAGTACATTTCCGCGTTTTCCTGGGCGGACAGGCAGTTGTCCGGATGGATGATGCAGATTTTGCCGCCTGCCTCTGCGGTGCATTCCAGCGCGCGTTTTAAGTAAGGGATGATCGGCCCGCGGGACGGGAACGGCGCGTGCGACTGATTGCAGAGAATGCCGTTGTCGAGACCGATCTGTTTTAATCTGCGCGCGAAGGCGAGATAATTGTCGGAAGCGAGCGGATTGTCATTGGGTAAAAAGCATCCGGCGCTCCAATCATATTTGCACATGTCGAACATGGAAAAATCCCATGCGTCAAAGCCTGCTTTGGCGGTATATTCTACAGCCTTTTCTTCGCCGACCAGCGCTGCAGCCGAGGCGATTTCTGTCGATATTTTCATAAGTCCCTCCCGTTTGTAACGCACGCGAAAAAAGGATGGCGTGCGGTAATATGGAGCCGAGGCACGGCTCGTGTCTACGCACAGTATAGCATAGCAGAGGGGGGAAAAACAGAGGAAGTTTGCGAATTGAGAAAGAGTTTGAAAAAATGAGGTGTGGCTTTTGATGCCACACCTCAGAATTTTTGTAAACCTTGGTAAATACCGGATTTTTCATTAACCGAAGAATCTCTTTAACAGACCCTCAAATGCTTTTCCGTGTCTTGCCTCGTCACGGGCCATCTCATGAACAGTATCATGGATTGCATCCAGGTTCAGAGCCTTTGCTCTCTTTGCCAGATCAGTCTTACCAGCGGTAGCGCCGTTCTCAGCTTCTACTCTCATCTCCAGATTCTTCTTGGTGGAGTCGGTAACAACTTCGCCTAACAGCTCTGCAAATTTTGCAGCGTGCTCAGCTTCTTCGAAAGCTGCCTTTTCCCAGTACAGACCGATTTCGGGATAGCCTTCTCTGTGTGCAACTCTTGCCATAGCCAGGTACATACCAACTTCAGAGCACTCGCCCTCGAAGTTTGCTCTCAGGTCAGCGATGATATCTTCCGGAGCGCCCTGTGCAACGCCTACAACGTGCTCAGCAGCCCAGTTCATTTCGCCGGACTGAGCGACGAATTTGGAAGCGGGAGCATGGCAGATAGGACATTCTTCCGGAGCCTTTTCACCTTCATAAACATAACCACATACAGAACATACGAATTTCATAATTTTAATCCCCTTTCTTATTCATGACAATGGGTTTCATTGTCTGATTTGCTGTGAAAAATTAACTGTGCTGTTTGTTTAAACAGCAGTGGCAGATCCCCTGAAAATACACTGCATGTCCGTCGATCCGGTTTCCATCCACGGATGTCCCGTGAAGAGAATCGAAGGAATCCGGAAATTCGGTGTGCAGATCGAGAACGCTGCCGCATTCCGAGCAGATAAAGTGATAATGACGGCTGGTATCAGCATCGAAGTGATCCACACCGTCCCCAAGCCGGAGTCTTGCGATCTCACCGAGGTCAGCAAGCAGGGTCAGGTTCCGGTAGACAGTCCCAAGACTGATGTTTGGAAAGTCTGCACGGAGAGAGTGATATACCACATCTGCGGTCGGATGATCTTTGCGTGTCATAAGGAAGCACTTGATCGCTTCCCGCTGACGGCTGTACTTCAAAGCCGGCATTGCTTCATCTCCTATTCAATAATGATAATTGTTATTGTTATCATGGCTTTATTATAGGTCATCGATCCGGAAATGTCAACACCATTTTTTAGATTTATACATTTTTTAGAAATATATTCTTTCTATTTTATAAAAAGGAAAAAAGGATGTGGTATACTGAAAATAGTAATGTAGCGCAGTCGGAAAATGCAGACTGTCTGCAGCAAAAGACAGGGAGTTGTCAGATCATGAAATTTAAGACAAAGCTTGCAATCACATTTTTGACGATCATCCTGCTTCCGGTTTTGTTGTCCCTATGTGCGTTTCTGGGCATTGGGACGATCATGATGCGGTCAGGAGGTCAGACGACCTATGACGAAGGTATGCGGGCCTACAGCATGATGTCGGAATCGATCGATGCGTTCAGTCAGGCGACGGATGAGCTGTTCGATACGATTCAGGAGCAGGCGCGGGAAAACACGCACCGGCTGGAGGACAAGGCGTATTTGGATAAATTAAATGAAGAAGCGGCGGATAAATCTTCCTATATTATCATCCGAAAAGGGGATCAGATTTACTATGCCGGAAATGCAGCTGCCGCGCAGCAGATTTTTTCCAGGCTGCCGGCGTATGGGCTGGAGAGTGAGGAAACGGATTCCGCATATTACTTTAATGATATGCGCAAGCTGGTAAAACAGATTGATTTTCAGTTTGCAGACGGGACAGAGGGCAGCGCATTTATTGTAACGCGGATCACGAGTATATTTTCCAAGACGTTCCTGCTGGATATGTTTCTGGCGATCATATTTATTCTGGTGCTTACGGCGATGGTGCTGACCCAGTGGATCCATAAGGATGTATTTGCTCCGATCAACCGGCTGAATCTGGCGATGCAGAAAATCGCGGAGGGAAACTTCGATTATATGCTGGAATCCGAGGACGACAACGAAATTGGCGAGCTGTACCGCAACTATGAGGACATGCGTCTTCGGTTAAAAGAGTCCACAGAGGAAAAGATTCAGAACGAAAAGCAGAACCGCGAGCTGATCAGCAATATCACGCATGATTTAAAAACTCCGATCACGGCGATCAAGGGCTATGTGGAAGGAATTATCGACGGTGTGGCGGACACACCGGAGCGTCGGGACAAATATCTGCGCACGATTTACACAAAAGCGAACGACATGGATCGGCTGATCAATGAGCTGACCTATTATTCCAGTATTGATAATAATCGTATTCCGTACAATTTCCACCGAATAAACGTTGCAGAATTTTTCGCAGACTGCGTAGAGGACGTCGGGCTGGACCTGGAATCGAAAAATATCCAGCTGAACTATTCCAATCTGGTGGAGCCAGACACTCGGATTATCGCAGATCCAGAGCAGCTCAAAAAAGTCATCAACAATATCATTGGCAACAGCATCAAATATATGGACAAAGAGAAAGGCGTGATCGATATTCGCCTGCTGGATGAGGTGGATTCCATCCGGGTAGAAATCGAGGACAACGGCAAGGGAATCGCGGCAAAAGACCTCGGCAATATATTTGAGCGGTTTTACCGGACGGACGCGTCCCGCAACTCCATGAAAGGCGGAAGCGGAATCGGGCTGTCCATTGTGAAAAAGATCATCGAGGATCATGGCGGATACATCTGGGCGACCAGCAAAGAGGGCGAAGGAACATGTCTGCATTTTGTGATTAGAAAATACAGGGAGGCGGAAGCAGATGAGTAAAATTTTAATTATCGAAGATGAAGTGGCAATTGCAGATCTGGAAAAGGATTATCTGGAGCTGAGCGGATTTGATGTACAGATCGAATATGCGGGTGACAAAGGACTTACGCGCGCACTGAAAGAGGATTTTGACCTGATCGTGCTGGATCTGATGCTGCCCGGCATTGATGGGTTTGAGGTATGCCGCAGGATCCGGGAGGAGAAAAATGTCCCGATCCTGATGGTGAGTGCGAAAAAGGATGACATCGACAAAATCCGGGGCCTGGGTCTGGGCGCAGACGACTATATGACGAAACCGTTTTCTCCGAGCGAGCTGGTAGCGCGCGTCAAGGCGCATATGGCGCGGTATGAAAGGCTGACGAGCAGCCATCAGAAAACAAACGATATTATAGAAATCCGTGGCCTGAAAATCGACAAAACGGCAAGGCGTGTATGGATTAACGGCGAAGAGAAAGCATTTACGACAAAGGAATTCGACCTGCTGACCTTCCTTGCAGAGAACCCGAATCATGTTTTTACCAAAGAAGAGCTGTTTCGGGAAATCTGGGATATGGAATCGATCGGCGACATTGCGACCGTAACCGTCCATATCAAAAAAATCCGTGAAAAAATCGAAGTAGACACCGCCAATCCGCAGTATATCGAAACAATCTGGGGTGTTGGATATCGCTTCAAGGTCTGAAGCATATCCGGAAATGAGGGGAACGTGGCAGTAAAAATTATATACGAAGATAAAGATATTCTGGTTTGCGAAAAACCGGCGGGACTGGCGGTTCAAAGCGCCCGGATTTCCGAGCCGGATATGGTCAGTGAGCTGAAAAACTACCTGACGGGGAAGCAGCCGACGGGCGCGCCCGGCAAATCTGCGGAAATCTCGGCGTTTGGAGGCACCCGACAGCCGGCATCGACAACGACGTCCGTCGGAGTGCGCAAGCCGCAGTCGGTCTATCTGGGTGTCGTGCACCGGCTCGACCAGCCGGTTTCCGGTCTTTTGGTTTTTGCCAAAAATAAAAAAGCCGCAGGTGCGTTAAGCACCCAGACTGCGCAGCATCAGATGAACAAAATCTATTACGCAGTCGTGTATACGAAAGAAGACCTGACCGGAAAACGCGGAACACTGACAGACTGGTTGGTAAAGGAAGCTTCTATTGCTCGCGTCTGCGATGCTTCACAAAACGGTGCGAAAAAGGCGGTTTTATCCTGGAAATGTCTGGCATGTCAGGGAAACCGGGCACTTTTGGAAGTGGAGCTGGAAACGGGAAGATTCCATCAGATCCGGGTGCAGATGGCGCATGCGGGAATGCCGCTTCTTGGCGATCAGCGCTACGGCAGCGAAGAGAGTCGGGAGGTATCCATGCAGCTCGGGATTCGGACAATCCGTCTGCAGGCAGTAAAACTTGCGTTTTGTCATCCGACAAGCGGGAAAAGAGTATGTTATGAGCTTACGGACAAACTTACGCTTTGAAAGCAAATCTGCGGTTTCGTGGCTGACCGCCCTGTGGATTTTTCTGATGACAGCGGTTTTTCCTTATTATATGAAGAATCACTATTCCCAGATGGGCGTGCGGAAGTTTTCGTTTTTCCTGACAGTCAGTCTGGTGTGCCTGATTCCTGCAGGCGTGCTGGCGGCTGGAAGCCGGGGAAAAGCCTGCGCAGCGAAGGTGTTTTTGCGGATGCACAAGCCAGAGTCAGACGCAAAGACGCAGACAGGTGTGCAGGCACAGGCACACCCAGCCGCTCGTTCTCTCAGCAATTTAGATATTGCCATGCTGTGTTACCTTGCAGCGATTTTCGTTTCGTGGCTATTTAGTGTTGACCGTGCGGCGGCATGGACTGGCACAGATGGCTGGTCGATGGGGCTGCGGACGCAAGTACTTCTTGTGCTGATGTATTTTCTGGTATCGAGGTATCTGATCTGGTGGAAAGGGCTGCTGGCAGTACATATGCTGGCGTCCGGCGGCGTGTTTTTGCTGGGGATCCTGCACCGGTTTTCGATCGATCCCCTCGGAATGTATCAGGGCCTGGATGAGTCGTGGCAGCTGTTGTTTCTTTCGACCATCGGGCAGGCGTCCTGGTATTCCGGATATGTCTGCGTGGCGCTGACAGCTGGAGCTGCGGTGTTTTTTATTGCAAAAGACAATAGAATCCGCACGGCAGCAGGGCTGTACTGCATGCTGGGCTTTGGAACGGTTGTGACTCAGAACAGCGACAGTGCGTTTGCTGCGATGGTGTTTCTGCTCCTGGGATTGTTTCTTGCAGGCTGCGACAGCTTCGATCGGATGGAACGGTTTCTGGAAACACTGCTGTTGATGTTTGGAAGCTTTAAATTGATCGGGATTTTGCAGGAGTTATTCCCTGAGAAAGCAAAACAGCTCGGCAGCCTTTCGGAATTTTTCTCAAAAAGCACGGCGACATGGGTATTTTTCCTGATCGTGTGCATGGGATACATTGTTTTGCTGTTGTACCGGCAAAAGCATGAAGCTGCAGAAATTATCCGCTGTGGGCGGACTTTGCGAAAGATTGCAGTGATCGGCGTGGTCGGTCTGATGCTTCTTTTTGTTGTGACGATTTGGGCGAATACAACCGGTCTGCTGCAGAAATGGTTCGGGGTTTCCAGTACGGGCCAGTATCTTTTATTTGATGAATATTGGGGAAATTCCCGCGGCTTTTCCTGGAGCATCACGGCGGAAACGTTTGCAAAGCTGCCGTTATGGAGAAAGCTTACGGGCGTTGGACCGGACTGTTATTCGGTTTACTGCTATGCAGACACAGATCTTGCGGGCAGACTGCATCATTATTTCGGGCAGAATCAGACGTTGACGAATGCGCACAATGAATTTTTAAACCAGCTGTTCTGTACCGGCGGGATCGGATTTGCAGCGTTTGTCGGATTTCTGGCTGCTGCAGTGTGTCGCTTCTGGAAAAACAGGGAAAAAGAACCAATGGCGTTGATGGGGCTGCTGGCGGTACTCGTTTACGGTGCGCACAACTTTTTCTGTTATCAGCAGGTTTGCTGCATTCCGTTTCTGTTTCTGCTGATCGCTATGTCAGAAAATCTGGTGCGGGAAGCGGCAGAAAAATAGCGGAGAGGAATGCCCAATCTCACGAATTGCTTTTGGAATCCTGGCTTTGGTATCATAATAATGTCGAAATTACTCATACTAAGTCTCAGTGGAGATGGGAAACATCTGCAAAACGGAGAATGGTATGGGTAATTTTTTTGAAAAAAACAGCTGTTTAGAGAAGAAGGATAGCGCTGCGGATGCAGAGGAAAATAGAGAGAATGCCCGGTCTTGCAGGCAAAAAGTGCTCTATGCTGCAGGGCTTGCAGGCGGGTTATACGCAGTGCTTCGATATTTGCTGCCGCTTGTTGCGCCGTTTGTGTTTGCTTTTTTCATTGTCCGAATTTTATATCCGCAGCTTTGCCGGGCGGAGAAAAAGCTGCGGATTCGCAAAGACATCCTGATGGCAGGATTTTTGCTGCTTTTGACCGGAATCCTTGCGGCTGGATTCTTTTTTCTGCTGTCAAAGGGAACTGCATGGGCGGTAAAAATCGGAAGTGAGTCAAGCGCGATCAAAGATCAGGTGAATATAGCGTTTGAAAATGGCTGCTGCAGGGCGGAAGAGCTTCTCGGGAGGGAACGGGGAGAAATTCGAACGTTTTTTCAGGATAAGGGGGACGAAATGGCGAAAACTGTCGGTCGGGAGATTTTGCCAAAGGCTGCGGACTGGACGGCGAAATCCTGCAGCTTTGCGCTGCGGACAGGAGCGTTCTGGGGGATCGGGATGATCGCGGCGTTCTGGCTGTGCAGGGATTATGCGCGTTTTTCGGAATGGATGAAAAAGAGCGAGATCTGGGAAAATATTGACAGAATCTTACGGATGACAGGCGGTTACTGCAGGGCGCAGCTGAAAATTCTGGTGATCATATCAGGAATTACAGTTTTGGGGCTTTGGATTGGAAAAGTCAGAAATGGTCTGTGGATTGGACTATTGGCAGGGATTTTGGACGCATTGCCGATGATCGGAACCGGCATTGTACTGATTCCGACTGCAATTTGGCAGCTTTTGAATGAAAATCCTCAGGGTGCGGCATTTGCTTCGGTTACCTACGTCGCGTGTATTGCAGCACGGGAGCTTCTGGAACCGCGCCTGTTGGGTGCGCAGATCGGTCTGCCGCCGGTGCTGATGCTTTTGTCAGTCTATGCAGGTGTGAAAGTGTTTGGAGCCGGCGGCATTTTTCTGGGACCGTTGTATACAGTGCTGTATACAGAAGGACTGCGGCAGATTTTCTGCAGAAGCTGAGGTTATTCAATTCCCATCAGGTGCTGCAGCTGAGAGAAACGCCTCTGTGCACAGGGGCAGACCGCGCCGTTATCCAGAACAATCTGGCAGGGGCGGCGATACAGCGTGCGGATATGTGCAGTGTTTACCAGGCAGGATTTGTGACAGAGAAAAAAACTCTGGTCGAGTTTGGAGAGCGTTTCATTCAAGGAGCCGCTGCACTGGTAGATCGCAGTCGTCGTATGGACGGTGATGCGGTGCGCACCGGTCGCTTCGATATAAAGAATTTCATGGATTGGTATGAATAAATCCTGATCGGGCATCCTGAAATGCAGCCGACCGTTCGGAGAAGCCGGAATTTTACTTTTCTCGAGAACGCTCTGCAAACAGTGAAGAATCTGCAGGGTGTAGTTCGGATCGTCTTTGATTAAAAAACCCAGCGGTTCTACCTGATAGCGGAACGTTGTCATTGCCATTTCGGAATGCGTCGTAGTAAAAATGATGAATGCGCGCGGATCCTTCTGGCGGATTGCTGAGGCAAGTTCGATTCCATCCATGTCAGAGTGCAGATGGATGTCGAGAAAATAAACGGCATTTTCGGGCTGATCCGGAAGCAGATCCAGCAGCTCATGCGGCGTGTGGACGGCCTGTCGAATCTCCATGTCGTAAGCTTGAATGAAAATGTACTTTTCGATCATGGATTTGAGAAGGTCAAGCTGAAGCGTGTTATCCTCACATAAATAAATTGGTATCATGTCATCCCCCATTCTGCCGCAGAAGCGGCATGAAATCTTTATGATTTAATGAGCGCAAGAGAGCGGGAACAGGCGAAGCCTGCTCATCGCGAACGGCGAAATTATTGAGTGAGCTATGCTCACGATATATTATGATAATTCTTTTTGAAGTTGGAAACAACAAGAATCTGTTTAAAAAGACCGTTTTCGCAGATCGTGTTGGAGGTCAGCTCCGGCGCATTGGCGATCAGCATATTTGCGGTGGGAAGTCCAAGACCGCTGTGCGCTTCTTTGGAAGAAATACTTGGCTTGAAAAGCTCTTCCAGAGGGAAAAGAAGCGGATTCGTCGAGTTTTCAATATGAAAAATAACAGAATGCGCTTTGCATACAATTGCAATGTGGAACCGTTTCTGCTTGGTTTCGGAAGCAGCTTCAATCGCGTTATCCAGGAAAATACCCAGAACTCTGGAAAGCGTGAGCAAATCGGTGGACAATTCTGTGATTTCCTGCGTCAGCTCGAAGGAAACATCCAGCTGGCGGTTCATCGCCTGTACCATTTTTGTATACAAAAGACCTTTGATCTCCGTTACCTTGATCAGCGACAGACGCGCAAGGGTATCGTCCTGATTGACCAGAATGCTGCTGCTCGTGACGATACTGGAATCAAAATAATTCCGAAGCTTGTCCATATCGTTTTCCTGGATGTAGCCGGTAATGGTGGAAAGAATGTTCAGGTAATCGTGTTTGAACCGTCGGATGTCCTGATAATGATTTTCGAGCTGTGCCATGTAGTGTGTCAGATTTTCCTGCTCACGGGCCTGAAGCTCCAGCTTTTTGTTGGCCTGCAGTGTGTTGTAAAGCATCAGAAAAATCAGGACGTTTGCTGTTGCGAAGCAGAAAATCAGGATTCCGTTGAAGAACAGAATATCGATCGGATAATGAAGCAGACTGCCGAAAATGATGTTGATCAGGAAAATACAGGAACAGATTGTGACCTCCAGAAACAAAAGCAGTTGAATCCGCGGAGGGATTACATTCTGATTCGTGACCAGCTTCCGGTGCAGACGGTTGCCGATAAACAGACACGGAAGGATGCAAAGGAGGGCGTGGAGGATGGAGAACAGGAGCGTGAGGGGAAGGGAGTTGTCTATTGCGGAAAAATCATAACCTAAAATCAGGCGCAGTGGAATCGTCAGCATATAATCTGTCAAAACGCTCCACGCCCAGATGATCTGGAAAAGAAGCAGGTTTAAAACCCGGTCTCGCTTATTGAACAGTAGGATAATATCCGATCCAATGAAAAAAACGGGAATGCCAAACTGTCCAAGCACAGGAGCGAGAAATATGCAAACGAGTATTAGATAGGCATATAAAAGTGCATTGATTTTCCTGCTGATATGTTTGGAAAGTATCAAATGACACATCAAAATATATGTTGCAGTCGCCATAAATTGAGAAAAATAATTAAATATAGTCATAATCAAAACCTCCTGAACATATCTTATATTATCATGAGGAAATAAAAAGATGAAGCAAAAAGGAAGTATGAAAAAACGGAAAAAGAATAACTGTATGTTTGCGTTTGGGAAGAAATTAGATGCGTTTGGGAAAAAATGAACCAAACGAAAAAAGATATGCTATTGTTTGTAAAAAGAGGAAAACATTATGATAGATAGAATGGCAGGGAAAATAGCCCAGTGGAATAAAGGTATTTTAAAATTGAGCGAAGAAGAAAGCAAAGTTGTAGAATATGGTATCAGTGTTTTTCTAGATTCGGTTTTTAAATTTTTAGTACTTCTTTTCATTAGTATCTTGATTGGAAAAGAAATAGAATTTGGATTATGTCTGTTTTCTTTTTGCGGATTACGTTATTGGGCAGGAGGAATTCATTGTTCAACGAGGGAAAGATGCCTGATTGCTATGATTGTTTTATGTTTTATCACTCTTTGGACAAGCTTAATTATAGAAACTAGGGGAAATGGTATATTGGTTGTTTTGTGGGGAATCAGTATTTTGATTTTACTGTTAAAGGCTCCTGGAAGAACAAAAGCAGCCCCTTTGCTGAGTGCAAAAGAAAATATGGAGAAAAAAATAACATCTGTAGCATTTTGTTTGGGTGTGGTTTTATTGAGCATGCTGCTGCCGAGATCGGATTGGCGAGGAATTGTTGCAATTGCTGCGCTGATGGAGTCGCTCAGTATTCTTCCTTGTAAAAGGAATAAAATATAATACTGAAAAAGGAGAATCTTTATGATGAAAGAAAAGGCTGCGAAACTGGTAAAAGAAATTGCAATGGGTTCTGTAAAAAATGCAGTGAACAAGAAGTACATTATCATCCTGCATGAGCCCGAAGTACCTGAATTTGTCCAGAAATACATGGAGAAAAAGGGAAAGTAAGTTCCAGAAACCGACGTGTGACATCGTTTAAGACGAATTTCACTGCGTTTAGGAAATTTTGATCTGTGAATGGGCAGGCTGTGTTACACTGTGAGACAGATAAGGCAGGAGGGCGGTTACATAAAAACTCCGGGAGCCTTATTCATTGCCGGAAACGGCATAAAAAACAAGCAAAGCATGTGGGGAATTTGTGTGGTGATAATGAGTTTGTGGGATAAATATATTGCTTTGCCTGTTTTTTAGAAGAAAACGAAGGGCGTGTAAAAATCAGAAAATGGTTTTTACACGTCTTTTCGTTTGCGGTGATGAGAGTGAAAATTCACTATCACTGAGTGAAAAAAGTGAATATTCACTCAGACAGGGTGAAAATTCACCTGATACTATTGAAAAACGGCACACCGCATTCTCGTTATTTTAGTGATGATTTAGGTGTGTCAAATTTTTTTATTAAAACACAGAACAAATGTTTGCTATGTAGAGAGACGTATTGTATAATACAAATATGAAAAAAGATATGTTTACTATTAAGGAAAATGAACTTTCATATGGTAGAGGATATGTGTATTCTTTACAGTACCATCTGGTCTGTGGAATCCATCGTATTGTGCAGTTACCGTAAGTGACCGAAGTCGGGATCAGGTAACGGCATATATCGAGGGACAAAAAGAGAAGGGAACTTTATGCAGATTGTATCCAGCTATGGAGTAGAAATTAAAAAAAAGAATATACCGCTCCGTGCTACGCTGGATATTTTTAGGCAAGCAGTTT
>ENA-OURV01001696-OURV01001696.1-human-gut-metagenome-genome-assembly--contig:-NODE-1696-length-16811-cov-3.885414_pt1 | contig 16811 bp, 18 predicted proteins | sample MGYA00242141_ERZ509072 | MGnify/ENA primary metagenome ERZ509072 (study PRJEB26280, sample SAMEA2338763) | human gut metagenome | biome: human gut; feature: human-associated habitat; material: faeces... | reverse complement strand
CAACGATTTCTACCTGCATGTATTATACAGGACTGGACCCGCGGACGATGGAACCTGTATATGTGGCAACCAATCCGCATGAAAAAGCCATGCAGCGTGCACTGATCCAGTATCGCAACCCGAAAAATTACGATCTGGTACATGAAGCATTAATCAAAGCAGGACGTCAGGATCTGATCGGATTTGATTCCAAATGTCTGATCCGTCCACGCCGGCCGAAAAAAGACGCGGGTACTTCCTACCGGTCATCCAGACAGGGAAAGAAGGCACCGGCAGGCAAGGCTGCTGCCGGAAAGATGGTGACCGCAAAACACAAAAAGAAAACCATCCGCAACATCCATAAAAAGAAGTAGGAAACGTTATGAAAACATTTACCATCGGCACGAATGATGCCAACCAGCGGTTTGATAAATATTTAAAAAAACTGCTGCCCAATGCATCGGTCAGTTTTTTATATAAGATGCTTCGAAAAAAGAATATTACTTTGGACGGAAAAAAAGCGACCGGGAAGGAGACGCTGCAAAAAGGCGCGCAGGTAGCGGTGTTTTTCAGTGATGAAACACTGCATAAATTTATGCAGGATACAAAAAAACTGCAGGAAGAGTTTCACATGCTGCAGCGTCTGCCAATGAAGGGGCTTTCCATCATTTATGAAGATACGGATATTCTCATCGCGGATAAGCCATACAATATGCTTTCCCAGAAAGCAAAAGAACAGGATCTGTCTGCCAATGAATATCTGCTCGGCTATCTGATCCGGAGCGGGGCACTTTCTCTGGAGACATTCGGCACGTTTCGTCCGTCAGTGTGCAACCGGCTGGACCGCAATACGACAGGACTTCTTCTGATGGGCAAAACGCTTGCCGGCGCACAGATGCTTTCCGAGGGGCTGCGGGAACGTACCATTCATAAATTTTACCGTGCCATTGTATCCGGGAACGTTACAAAACCGGTACATCTGTCCGGATGGCTTATCAAAGACGAACATACCAATCAGGTAAAGATTCTGACACAGGAACAAAAAGATGCTGTACGGATTGAGACTTCTTATACGTCCGTACAGGCGAAAGGAACATGCAGTCTGTTGGAAATCTGCCTGATTACCGGAAAAACACATCAGATTCGTGCACATCTGGCATCTGTCGGTCATCCGGTTATCGGAGATCGCAAGTATGGGGACCCGTCAGTGAATCACAAATTTTATGGTACCTTTCATGTGGATCATCAGCTGCTTCATGCGTATCGTCTGGAATTTCCGGACGGAAGAGTTTTTACTGCTCCGATGCCCGAAATATTTAAAGAAATTATGGAAAAGGAGCGTGGATAGCAGATGCCGACCTGGAATTCAAGGGGACTGCGCGGATCAACACTGGAGGATCTTTTAAACCGTACAAACGAAAAATATGCACACAACGGTCTGGCGCTGATCCAGAAGATCCCGACACCGATTACTCCTATTAATATTGATAAAGAAACCAGACACATCACACTTGCCTATTTTGAACAGAAAAGTACCGTGGATTATATTGGAGCTGTACAGGGAATTCCGGTGTGTTTCGATGCAAAAGAATGCAACACCGACACCTTTCCGCTTGCCAATGTTCATCCGCATCAGGTGGCTTTTATGGAGCAGTTTGAAAAGCAGGAGGGAATAGCGTTTCTTCTGATATCTTTTACGCACAGGGAGGAATTTTATTATCTGCGTTTTTCCGATCTGGAGAAGTTCTGGAACCGGGCTCTGGATGGTGGACGGAAAAGCTTTCGGTATGAGGAGCTGAATCCGGCCTATTTTCTGCCAAAGGTATCAGGGGTACTGATTCCCTATCTTCAGGTTCTCCAGAAGGATTTAGAGGACAGGGATTGACAATCTTTGGAATATTTCTTATAATAGCGTTGTTTCATGTGCTACCAAATTATCACGGTATCACTTTAAAATAGTAAAGCGAGAGGTTCGATTATGACAGACCAGATGTTACATACGCCGGACGGAGTCCGGGATATTTATAACGGAGAGTGCAAACAGAAACTACTGTTGCAGGAGAGATTACACGATGTATTGCGTCAATATGGATATCGTGATATTCAGACACCAACGTTTGAATTTTTTAATATTTTTGGAAAAGAAATCGGTACAACACCATCCAAAGATCTGTATAAGTTTTTTGACAAGGACGGAAGCACGCTGGTACTTCGTCCGGATTTTACTCCATCTATTGCAAGAAGTGCTGCAAAGTACTATACCGAGGATGATATGCCGGTAAAACTTTGTTATATGGGAAACACGTTTATCAATTCCAACGCGTATCAGGGACGCTTAAAGGAAACGACACAGTGCGGTGCGGAGCTGATCGGAGACGGAACGGTTGCTGCTGACGCAGAAATACTTGCCATGGTAGTGGAGTCCCTTCTTTCGAGCGGACTGAAAGAATTTCAGATCTCGGTGGGACATGCACAGTTTTTCCGCGGGCTGGCAGAGGCGGCAGGACTTGATGAGGAACAGCAGCAGGAATTAAGAGAACTGCTTGCCAATAAAAATTATTTCGGTGTGGAAGAAATGGTAGAGGGAATGCATTTAAATGACACGTTAAAGAAACTGTTTTCCCTTCTCGGAAGTTTTGAGACACAGGTAGAAGAACTTGCTGAGGCAAAGTCTCTTGCTTCGGATTACCCGAACATTCTTTCCGCAATTACTGATCTGGAAAAACTCGGATCGTTTCTGCGGTTATACGGAATTGAAAAATACGTTTCGTTTGAACTCGGAATCATCAGCAATTACCATTATTATACCGGTATTATTTTTGCAGGATATACATTTGGAACAGGAGAACCTGTGGTAAAGGGAGGACGCTATGACAGGCTGCTTACATATTTCGGAAGAAAAGCACCGGCCATTGGTTTTGCCATTGTTGTGGACCAGCTTCTTTCCGCTCTTTCCAGACAAAAGATCACACTTCCGTCCGAAGAGAAAAATCAGATGATCGTTTACGCGGAAAATAAGATTGCGGAAGCAGTAGAAAAAGCGAAAGAACTTCGCGCTCAGGGAATTTCGGTTTCTCTGATCCAGATGCAGGAAGGCCGGAGCAAAGATGATTATCTGAGCTATGCCATGAAGGATCACGTTTCAAAAGTAGAATTTATAGAGGAAGCATAGGAGGAGATCATGGAAGAAAAGAGATATCTGACGTTTGCACTGGGAAAGGGACGTCTGGCAAAAAAGACACTCGAACTGTTTGAAAAAATAGGAATCACCTGTGATGAGATCCGTGATCCGGATACCCGTAAACTGATCTTTGTCAATGAGGAACTTGGACTTCGGTTTTTCCTTGCCAAGGGACCGGATGTGCCTACATATGTAGAGTATGGTGCAGCCGATATTGGAATTGTCGGAAAAGACACGATTTTAGAAGAGTCGAGAAATATTTATGAAGTGCTGGATCTTGGATTCGGAAAATGCAAAATGTGCATCTGTGGACCGGAAAGTGCTGCGGAACTTTTGCAGCATCATGAACAGATCCGTGTGGCAACCAAGTATCCGCGGATTGCCAAAGATTATTTTTATAACAAAAAACATCAGACGGTTGAGATTATCAAGCTGAATGGTTCCATCGAACTTGCACCGATCGTTGGACTATCAGAGGTAATCTGTGATATAGTAGAGACAGGTACGACCTTGCGTGAAAACGGGCTGACGGTGTTAGAGGAAGTTTGTCCGCTTTCTGCACGCGTGGTCGTAAACCAGGTAAGTATGAAAATGGAAAATGAACGAATCACAAAACTGATCCGCGATTTGAAAAAAGTCATTTAGGAGGGACATCATGAGAATTTTAAAACTTACAGAGGATACCAGAAAAGATATTCTGCAGAATCTCTTAAAAAGAAGCCCGAATAATTACGGTGAGTTTGAAGGTCGTGTAAACGCCATTATTGAAGAAGTGCGAAATAACCGCGATCAGGCAGTTTTTAATTATACCAAGCAGTTTGACGGCGCGGACATCAATGCCCGCAATATTCTTGTAACAGAAGAAGAGATTGCCGAGGCCTATGAGCAGGTTGACACGGCATTGCTTGCAGTGATCCGCAAGTCTCTTGTAAATATCAAAAAATATCATGAAAAACAGGTACAGAATTCCTGGTTTACGACAGAGGACGGTATCATTCTTGGACAGAAAGTTACCGCACTTGCGACGGTTGGTGTCTATGTTCCGGGCGGAAAGGCCGTGTATCCTTCTTCCGTACTGATGAATGTTCTTCCGGCAAAAGTTGCGGGAGTAGACCGTATTGTAATGTGTACGCCACCAGGCAAAGATGGAAAAGTATATCCTTCCACTCTGGTTGCAGCCAAAGAAGCCGGAGTTGATGAGATCTATAAAGTCGGTGGAGCACAGGCAATTGCTGCCATGGCATTTGGAACCGAAAGTGTGCCAAAGGTTGACAAGATTGTCGGACCGGGAAATATTTATGTCGCACTTGCCAAAAAAGCAGTGTTTGGTTATGTCAGCATTGATTCCATTGCAGGACCGAGTGAGATTTTAGTGCTTGCGGATGAGACTGCAAATCCACGCTATGTTGCAGCGGATCTGTTATCCCAGGCAGAACATGATGAGATGGCATCTGCAATTCTGATCACCACAAGCCAGAAACTTGCAGAAGAAGTATCTGCAGAGATTGATCAGTTTGTCGCAGAACTTTCCAGAAAAGAGATCATCCAGAAGTCCCTGGACAATTACGGATATATTCTTGTGGCAGATAATATGGAAGAAGCAATTGATACCGTAAATGCGATTGCATCCGAACATATGGAAATTGTCACAGCAGATCCGTTCCACGTAATGACAAAGATCCGCAATGCCGGTGCTATCTTTATCGGAGAGTATTCCTCCGAGCCGCTTGGCGATTACTTTGCCGGACCAAACCATGTTCTTCCGACAAACGGAACGGCCAAGTTCTTTTCCGCACTTTCCGTGGATGATTTTATTAAAAAGTCCAGCATTATTTCTTACTCACGGGAAGCGCTTGAAAAAGTACATAAAGATATTGAGCAGTTTGCAGAATGTGAGAAACTGACCGCACATGCAAACTCCATCCGCGTTCGGTTTGAGTAGTATATGGGAAAGAAAGTCTAAAAGGAGCAGATTATGGAAAAAAGACAGATCAGCACAACACGCAAAACAAAAGAGACGGACATTCAGGTGACTTTAAATCTGGATGGAAGCGGTATTTCCCATATTGAGACAGGCATTGGATTTTTTGATCATATGCTGGAGGGATTTTCCAAGCACGGTTTCTTCGATCTGCATATGGAATGTGATGGAGATCTTCAGGTTGACAGCCATCATACGATCGAAGACTGCGGAATCGTACTTGGAGATGCGATCAAAAAGGCATTGGGGGACAAAAGCGGAATCAAACGATTTGGAAGCTGTATCCTTCCGATGGATGAGACACTTGTTTTGTGTGCGGTAGATCTATCCGGACGTCCATATCTTGTATTTGACGGCGAATTTACTACGGAGCGTCTGGGAACACTTGATACCGAAATGATCCGTGAATTTTTCTATGCGGTCTCCTACAGTGCGGGCATGAATCTGCACATTAAGGTGTTAAGCCCCGGAAATAATCATCATATGGCAGAAGCGATGTTTAAGGCATTTGCCAGAGCTTTGGATGAAGCGGTTTCCCATGATCCGAGAGTAAAAGGAATTCTGTCAACGAAAGGAAGTTTGTAATACATGAAACAAAAAAACATTGTCGCGACGCTTTATTTAAAAGATGGTCATGCAGTAAGATCCATGACCGATTTTACGCCGGTAGATGCGAATGTTTATCGACTGTGCCAGTTATACAACGACAGTGGAGTTGACAAGATCATTATTTTTGACCTGTCTACCAGCGATGATGAGCATGAAAAGAATGTCAATACGATTCGAAACATCAATCGCAACATTGATATTAAAGTATGCGCAGGAGGAAACATTAACCGTCTGGAAGACATCAAAAAACTTTTGTTTGCGGGATGCCTTCAGGTGATTTTAAATGCTTCTAAGCCTTCGAGCATCGGACTGGCGGAGGAAGCCAGTGCACGTTTTGGCAAAGACCGGATTCTGCTCTCTATCAACAATGTGGATTTTATTTTTAAGAATCAGGATTCGATTGAAAATACATTCCATGAAGCACTGGTGTTAAATCCGGAAATTCTGGATGCACTGGAAAATCTGACCAACATTCCGTATGTGGTGGAACTTCCGGATTATAATTTTGACGAGATCGTAAGGCTGCTGAAGCGGGAAAAAATCCGAGGAATTGCGGGTCCGTTCATCAATGATACTTCAACGGATATTATGAAGTTAAAGTCTTCTCTGCTTCAGGAAGGCATCAATATGTATAATTTTGCACCGGATCTGTCCTGGGAGGATCTGAAACTGAATTCGGACGGAATGGTTCCGGTCATTGTGCAGGATTACCGTACAGATGAAGTGCTGATGCTTGCATACATGAACAAAGAGGCGTTTGATACGACAATTAATCTCGGGAAAATGACCTACTGGAGCAGAAGCCGTGATGAACTCTGGACCAAAGGCCTGACATCCGGGCATTTCCAGTATGTGAAATCCCTGACGGCTGACTGCGACTTTGATACGATTCTGGCAAAAGTCTCCCAGGTAGGGGCTGCCTGTCACACCGGAAACCGTACCTGTTTTTTCAATAGCATCGTACAAAAAGAGTATGTTGAGAAAAATCCGCTGAAGGTACTTGAGAGCGTGTATGATATTATCAAGGAACGTAAAGCACATCCGCAGGATGGTTCCTATACCAATTATCTGTTTGGGAAAGGAACCGATAAGATATTGCAGAAACTTGGGGAAGAGTGTACGGAAATTGTAATTGCAGCGAAAAATCCGGAACCGGAAAACATCAAATACGAGATTTCCGATTTTCTGTATCACTGTATGGTGCTTATGGTGGAAAAAGGCATTACCTGGGAAGAGATTGCCAATGAACTTGCCCAGCGATAAAAAATAAATGTTAAGAGGTATCTATGAGAAAACTAGCTTTAAGTGACGAGATTCTGATGCAGATTGAAAAACCTGCACGCTATATCGGTAATGAGCTGAATTCTGTAGTAAAAGATGACACATCGCAGGTTCGTTTTGCGATGTGTTTTCCTGATGTATACGAAATTGGTATGTCACATCTTGGAATTCAGATCCTATACGACATGTTTAACCGCAGAGAGGACACCTGGTGTGAACGTGTCTATTCTCCATGGCCGGATCTGCATAAAATTATGAAGGAGCAGAATATTCCGCTGTTCGGACTTGAATCCCAGGAACCGATCAAAAACTTTGATTTTGTCGGTCTGACTCTGCAGTATGAGATGTGCTACACCAATATTTTACAGATTCTGGATCTGGCACAGATTCCGCTTCTTTCGGCTGACCGTGGGGACGAAGACCCGATTGTTTTAGGTGGAGGACCATGTTCTTATAATCCGGAACCGATTGCAGACTTTTTTGATTGTTTTTATATTGGAGAAGGGGAGACACAGTATGATACATTTTTAAATCTCTATAAGTCGATGCGGGCATCCGGACAGTATTCAAGAAAGGCATTTCTGCATGAGGCGGCAAAAATAGAGGGCATTTATGTCCCGTCGCTGTATGAAGTCCGTTACAAAGAAGATGGCACGATAGCGGCATTTACTCCTGTTTATGATGATATTCCGGCAACCATCAAAAAGCAGGTGGATATGGATCTGACCGGCTCGGTTTATCCGGAAAAACCGGTGGTTCCATTTATCAAAGCAACACAGGATCGCGTGGTGCTTGAAATACAGAGGGGCTGTATCCGCGGATGCCGTTTCTGTCAGGCCGGCATGATTTACCGGCCAAACCGGGAAAAGGGCGTAAAACGACTGAAAGAACTTGCACAAACCATGCTTGCATCGACCGGCTATGAAGAGATTTCCTTAAGTTCTCTCAGTTCATCGGATTATTCCGATCTGGAGGAACTGATCAATTTCCTGATTGAGGAGTGTGACAAAAAACATGTCAATATTTCCCTGCCATCCCTTCGTATTGATGCCTTTTCCCTTGATATTATGCAGAAAGTGCAGGACATCAAAAAAAGCAGTCTGACATTTGCCCCGGAGGCAGGTTCCCAGAGACTGCGAAATGTCATCAATAAAGGCCTGACGGTTGACAATATCCTGACCGGTTCCCATGATGCGTTTGTCGGCGGCTGGAATAAGGTCAAGCTTTATTTTATGCTTGGACTTCCAACGGAAACAGAAGAAGATATGCGGGCGATCCCGGAACTGGCAAACGAGATTGCCGCTTTGTATTATGACACCGTGCCAAAGGAACAGAGAAACGGAAAATGCCAGATTACAATCAGTACTTCCTTTTTTGTACCGAAACCTTTTACCCCATTCCAGTGGGCTACCATGTTAGACCCATCAGATTATCTGGCGCGTGCAAAGATTGTCAATGATCATGTAAAGGAACAGTTAAACCACAAGAGTATCCGTTACAACTGGCATGAAGCCGATGTGACGGTATTGGAAGGAATCCTTGCGCGCGGAGACCGTAAGATTTCAAAAGCTATTCTTTATGTGTATGAACACGGCGAATTTTTCGATGCGTGGTCGGAATTCTTTCACTATGATCTGTGGCTGGAGGCATTTGCTGCATGTGGCATTGATATTGATTTTTATACCAAGAGAGCACGAAGCGACGATGAAATTTTCCCGTGGGATTTTATTGATGTCGGTGTGACAAAGGCATTTATGCTGCGTGAATGGAAAACCGCGCTCAGTGAGACGGTGACGCCAAACTGCCGGATGCGCTGCTCCGGATGTGGTGCAAGACAATTTGGAGGAGGTGTCTGCTTTGAAAATCAGAATTAAATTTCGGAAATGGGGTGTCATGAAATTCATCGGACACCTGGATATGATGCGCTATTTTCAAAAAGCTGTCCGGCGTGCAAAAATTGATATCCGTTATTCGGAAGGGTATTCTCCGCACCAGATTATGTCCTTTGCGGCACCACTTGGAGTCGGAATCACAAGCGATGGCGAATATTTTGATATTGAAGTCAACGAATCCATGACATCTAAGGAGGCAGTCGCTGCACTGAATGAAACCATGGTAGATGGTGTGGAGGTTACTTCCTATGTGAAACTGCCGGATAAAGCAAAAACCGCGATGTCAATTGTGGCAGCAGCGGATTACCGGCTGAGCTATAAAGAAGGGTACGAAAGTCCGTTTTCAACGGAAGAATGGAAAAGAATCGTCAAAGAACGGTTTTTGGACAGCCCACAGTTTACCATTATCAAAAAGACGAAAAAAAGTGAACGGGAAGTGGACCTAAAACCATTGGTATACGCGTTTTCCGTTGAAGAGGAGCAGGGACGCCCGGCATTTTTCCTGCAGGTTTCTACGGGCAGTGTGGATAATATCAAACCGGAACTGGTACTTTCATCGATTTATCAGCTTTGTGGACTGGAATACTGCGAATCTGCAATCCAGATCCACCGGCTCGAAGTTTATGCGAGGGATGAACAGGGGCAGCTGGTTGGGCTTTCCGGCATGGGAGAGGAAATTGTTTAAATGAATCGGATCGTTGTCACAAAACTGGAACATCATCAGACAGAGTATCTTGCTTATCTGGTTTTGGATGAGAACCGGAAGCTACAGGAACTTCAGGTTTTTGAACCGGAAGAAAATACTCTGCTGGATCATATTTATGTAGGATATGTAGAGAAGATTGTGTCCAATATTCATGCCGCTTTTGTGCGCATTGCGGATGGACAGAAATGCTATCTTCCGCTGAATGATGTGAAAAACCCGGTGTATACCAGAAAATTATCCAAAAAAGAAGCGCTCTGTGAAGGGGATGAGTTGCTGGTGCAGGTTGTAAAAGATGCGGTAAAAACCAAAGATCCGGTCGTAAGCACCAAGCTTGTAGTGCATGGACATTACTGTTTCCTTTCGACAGAGAATACCTGTCTTGGCGTTTCTAAAAAATTATCCCAGGAGGAGTCAAAAAGACTGTCGGCTATTTTAGAGAACACGTGTAAGGATCATGAAGCAGAAGGGTACGGGCTGGTATTCAGAACCAATGCAGGGGCGGTTCCGGAAACCGAATTATGCGAAGATATCGAGCTGGTGCAGAAAGAATACCGGGCTTTAAAGAAGACCGGTACACATCAGAATGCCGGAGATCTGGTGTACCGGAATCTCCCCGGCTATTTGGCGCGGTTAAAAGCAGAAAATTTTGAAAAAACAGATCTGGTTCTTACGGATGGTCAGGATCTATATCAGGAGATCTGTGCATACCTTCCCCATCTTGTGGAAGAAAAAAAAGTGCAGCTTTACCGGGATGATGCGGTCAGTCTTTCGACTTTATATCATCTGCGGGGCAATATGCAGGAACTGCTTTCTTCCAAAGTATGGCTTGATTCCGGAGCCAATATTATCATTGAATCTCTTGAAACCCTGACGGTCATTGATGTCAACAGCGGAAAAAACCGGTCCCGCCGGGAAGAGGCTTTATTTGCGATCAATGTTGAAGCGGCAAAAGAGATTGCACGGCAGCTTCGTCTGCGCAACATTTCAGGGATGATCCTCGTGGATTTCATCAATCTGAAAAAGAAAGAACAGCAGCAGAAGCTGATTTCCGTTATTCGGGAGGAATTACAAAAAGATTCGGTTCCCGCAAATTTTATCGATATTACCAGACTTGGTCTGGTGGAACTGACCCGGAAAAAAGTATACAAATCTTTGCGTGAAATTTTATCATAAACAGCTTGACGAACAGGTGGTCATGTGCTATTATACACTAGTATGCCGCACAGTGAGGTAAAAGTTTGCTTATTGGCAACACCGTAACTGGCGAGTAATGATAAATAGGAGGTGCCATATGTACGCAATTATAGCAACAGGTGGTAAACAGTACAAAGTATCCGAAGGCGATATCATTACCATTGAAAAGCTTGGAGTTGATGCTGGTGAGAAGGTTACTTTTGATCAGGTATTAGCAGTATCCGGAGACGATATGAAGGTTGGAAACCCAACAGTAGCCGGAGCAACTGTTGAAGCTTCTGTCATCAAAGAAGGCAGAGCAAAGAAAGTAATCGTTTACAAGTACAAGAGAAAAACCGGTTATCACAAGAAGAACGGACACAGACAGTCGTTCACCCAGGTTAAGATTGAAAAGATTAATGGATAATCGATAGGAATTGTTATATGATTACTATAACGATTTTACAGGATCATGAAGATGCAGTGGGATTTCACTGCATCGGTCATTCCGGATATGCGGAAGCAGGAAGTGATATTATCTGCGCAGGTGTTTCGGCACTGGTGATAAATACGATCAATTCCATAGAGACTTTCACAGAGGATTCTTATCATATTGATACAGAAGAGACATCCGGGCTGATTGATTTCAGACTTGATCAGAAAGCCGGTCATGATACACAGCTTCTGATGAAGTCCATGGTTCTGGGCTTACAAGGAATACAAAGAGACTATGGGAATGAGTACATCATTCTAGACTTCAAGGAGGTGTAAGACATGTTGAATATGAACCTTCAGTTTTTTGCTCATAAAAAGGGAGTTGGTTCTACAAAGAACGGCCGTGATTCCGAGTCCAAGAGATTAGGAGCAAAGAGAGCAGACGGACAGTTCGTAAAGGCTGGCAATATTCTCTATAGACAGCGTGGTACAAGAATTCATCCAGGTGTGAATGTTGGTATCGGTGGAGACGACACATTATTTGCTAAAGTAGATGGTGTTCTTCGTTTCGAGAGAGTAGGAAGAGATAAGAAGCAGGCTTCTGTATATCCAGTAGACAACGAGTAGTTTACAAAACCCCGACTTTTTGAGCCGGGGTTTTATCGTTATGTAGGAGAGAGATTATGTTTGCAGACCGTGCAAAAATTATTATCAAATCAGGAAAAGGCGGAGACGGACATGTGTCCTTCCGTCGTGAAAAATATGTGCCGAACGGTGGTCCGGACGGTGGCGATGGAGGAAAAGGCGGAGATGTCATTTTCTTAGTAGACGAGGGAATCAATACGCTTGCAGACTATCGGCACAGACGAAAATTCGCAGCAGAACCGGGCGAAGAAGGTGGCAAGAAAAACTGCCATGGAAAAAATGGTGCAGATCTGATATTAAAAGTTCCGGAGGGAACAATTATAAGAGATGCGGCATCCGGAAAAGTAATTGCCGATATGTCAGGGGAAAATAAGCGTTCTGTCATTTTGCATGGCGGCCGTGGAGGACTTGGCAATCAGCACTTTGCAACTTCCACCATGCAGGCTCCAAAATATGCGCAGCCGGGACAGGAAGCCATCGAGATTGAAGTTCAGCTGGAACTTAAAGTGATCGCGGATGTGGGACTGGTTGGTTTCCCGAATGTCGGAAAATCCACCTTTTTATCGCGTGTGACCAATGCACAGCCAAAGATCGCCAATTACCATTTTACGACATTACAGCCAAATCTGGGTGTTGTTGACATGGAAGACGGAAACGGTTTTGTGATTGCGGATATTCCGGGACTGATTGAAGGTGCTTCCGATGGTGTCGGTCTGGGACATGAATTTCTCCGGCATATTGAAAGAACCAAAGTCATTATCCATATTGTGGATGCGGCCGGAACCGAAGGACGTGATCCAATTGCGGATATTCATGCCATTAACCGGGAACTGGATGCATATAATCCGGACTTGTTGAAAAAACCACAGGTAATTGCAGCAAACAAGATTGATGCAATTTATGGCAATGAAAACGAAATTATTTCTGCGCTTCGTGCAGAATTTGAGGAAAAAGAAGGCATTAAAGTGTATCCGATTTCTGCGGTGAGCGGTCAGGGTGTTCGGGAATTACTGTTTCATGTACGTGAACTTCTGGCAAAATGTCCGAAGGAAGCCGTTGTCTATGAGCAGGAATTTGATCCGGCACTTGGCTTCTTTAAGGATGAACCATATACAATTACCCGTGCAGAAGACGGTGCCTTTGTTGTAGAGGGTCCGAAGATTGAAAAAATGCTTGGATATACAAACATGGATTCCGAAAAAGGATTTTTATTCTTCCAGAAATTCCTTCGGGAACAGGGCATCTTAAAGGAACTGGAAGAACAGGGCATACAGGATGGAGATACTGTCCGTATGTATTATAACGAATTTGATTATTATAAGTAACAGGAGGAAACGCTATGAACAGCAGACAGCGCGCCTATCTGGGAAGCCTTGCCAACAATATAGATCCGATCTTTCAGATTGGAAAAGCATCTCTGACACCAGAGATCATTGAAGCACTTGATGCCGCATTGGAAAAGAGAGAACTGATTAAAGTCTCTGTATTGAAAAACTGTATTGATGATCCGAAGGAGATCGCTTCTGTCATTGCAGAGCGTACACATTCCAATGTCGTAAAAGTAATCGGAAAGAAAATGATCTTTTACCGCAAGGCAAAGAAGAATCCAAAGATTAAACTTCCGGAATAAGACACATGAATATCGGAATATTAGGAGGGTCTTTTGATCCAATTCATAACGGACATCTTCATATGGCAAAATGTGCATACGAATCTTATGCACTGGATCAGGTATGGCTTATTCCCGCCGGACACTCTCCAAATAAGGATGAGCATGGGATGACCGATGCCAAAGACCGGTTTCAAATGTGTAAACTGGCCGCACAGCCGTATCCCTGGATGACGGTCAGCCGGTTGGAGCTTGACAGTGCCGAGAGAAGCTACACATACCGCACCATGGAGAAATTGTCGGAACAGTTTCCGATGCATCGTTTCTTCTTTATTATGGGTGGAGATTCTCTGGACTATTTTGAACAATGGAAACAACCGGAACGAATTGCCAAACTGGCTACCATTCTGGTGATCCCGAGGGATCTTTTTACCATCGCTGCACTGGAGAAGAAGATCCGTTTGTTGCAGGAACAATTTCCCTGTGATATCCGGATCGTTCCCTGTGAACGTTTTTTGATGTCTTCCACAAAGATCCGCCAGGCACTGATGAGAGGAGAATATCCGGAACATGCGTTTCCGGAAGAAGTATCTGCGTATATTCGCAGGCATCATCTGTATCAATCGTAAAGAAGTGGAGCAAAACGTATGGAACGAGAAGAAATACAAAAGAGATTGAAAAAAGAACTGGATAAAAACCGCTATGAGCATACGCTTGGGGTCATGTATACGGCAGGAAGCCTTGCCATGGCATATGGATATGATTATGAGAAGGCGATGATCGCAGGACTTCTGCATGATTGCGCCAAATGCCTCCCGACAGAGAAAAAGATTTCTCTCTGTGAAAAAAACGATATCCTGATTTCTAAAGTAGAGCGTGAAAATCCAGGACTTCTCCATGCAAAAGCAGGTATGGTTTTGGCAGAGGAAGCATATGGAGTAAAGGACCCGCAGATCCTTCATGCCATCAAGGTGCATACAACCGGAGAGCCGGATATGAATACATTGGATAAGATTATCTACATTGCCGATTATATTGAACCTTTAAGATGTGAAGCTCCCCATCTTTCGATCATAAGACAGATTGCCTTTTCGGATCTGAATCAGTGTATGGCAGAAATCTTATATGATACGCTGCATTATTTAAGCGGGAGAAAAGGCAGTGTAGACCCAACGACCCAGTTAACCTATCAATTTTATGAACCGTATGGAAAGGATCAGCCATGGAAACATTAGAAATCGTAAAGACCGCCGTAGAAGCGCTCAGAGATAAAAAGGCAGAGGATGTAACCGTTATTGATATTACAGGAGTTTCCTCTATCGCCGATTATTTTATTATTGCAAACGGAAACAACCAGAATCAGCTGACTGCAATGCAGGATGCTGTAGATGAAGCATTATACAAAGCAGGGCTGCATGCAAAGCAGATTGAAGGAAATAATAAGTCGACATGGATTCTGATGGACTATGAGGATATCATTGTGCATCTGTTTTCCAAAGAAGACCGTCTGTTCTATGATCTCGAACGCATCTGGAGAGATGGAAAGATCATTGAGATGTAATTCCAACAGGTATTTTGTGTAACAGACATGATTGATTATAAAGAGTGATTATAAATGAAAAGTGAGAGAATAACTTCTTTCCTACGGATATGAAAGGGAAGAAGGTTATTCTCTTTTTTTGTGACAAAATAATATAGCAGGTTATAAATATTAATAGAACAGATAATTAGCTACCGAATTTCCGGAGAGTAATAGGAAACTACGAGATACTCGCCGCTGTGCAGTGTATTATCTTCCGAGATTCCGTTCAGTTCGCACACCTCATCGATAAACTGCGCACGGGAGGTACGGTCAGAGGCAACATATTGATCGGCAAGAGACCACAAAGAATCTCCCTTTTGTAATTGGACACTTGTGTAATATTTATGAACCGGCTGTTCGGCTCTGGAACCGGCAAATGTAATAATACTGTTTCCAATCAGAATAACGGCGAAGATGACAAGAACACAGACCAGAACAATCACGCGTTTCTGGGTCTGAACGGTATGTTCTCTTCGGGTGAGACTTTCATTTGCACGAGGTGAGATTTTTTCATTATATACCCTTTTCATAATAAATTCCTCCTGTTTTATCCGAAATCGAACATTTGTTTGCATGAGATAAATATAATACACGAACATGTGTTTGTCAATAGAAAATACGAACAAATTTTCGGAATATACGTTTGCGTTCTATGTTGTAGTATGATAAACTAAGATCATAAAGAAATACGCCCGGAGGTAACGCATTATGGCATATGGAAAAATCTCAGATAAACAGAGAGAAATTCTGGAATATATAAAAAAAGAAATCTTAAACAAAGGATATCCGCCAACAGTCCGTGACATTTGTGAAGCGGTCCATTTAAAGTCCACATCATCCGTCCATTCCCACCTGGAGACACTTGAGAAAAACGGATATATCCGTCGTGATCCGACAAAGCCGCGTGCAATCGAAATCGTGGATGATAACTTCAATCTGACACGGCGTGAAGTGGTGAATGTCCCTATGATCGGGCAGGTAGCCGCCGGTCAGCCGATGCTTGCCGTTGAGAATATTGATGCCTATTTCCCGATTCCTGCAGAGTATATGCCAAATGCAGAGTCCTTTATGCTGAAGGTGAAGGGCGAGAGCATGATCAATGCAGGTATTTTTGACGGGGACAATATCATTGTGGAGCGCTGCAGTACTGCACAGAATGGAGAAATGGTTGTTGCTTTAGTCGATGATTCCGCAACGGTCAAGACTTTTTACAAAGAAGACGGGCATATCCGGCTGCAGCCGGAAAATGATGCGATGGACCCGATCATAGTTCCGGACTGTAAGATTCTCGGAAAAGTGTTTGGGGTTTTCCGGTTATTTCGGTAAAAATAAGCGTGCAAGTCAGAATGAAAAAACCGAAAAAATCATGAAAAAAATTTTAAACCATGCTATCACTGGTTGTTAAAGGTGCTTTTGTGATTGAGAAGAAAAGTAACTTTTTCTGTAGCATAATATTGTAGGGATGATTTGATTAGGAGAAGACAATGATAATAAACGAACTTGGAATGAGGGAAATCTCTGCGGAGGAAGCAAGAAAAATTGGTGTAGATCTTACTTATGTCGGGGTCTGCAAGAAATTACGTAAACTAGCAAAACTTGATCGCTTGCAACTAGATGAAACAATGCATCGAAGTAATTTAAATTTACATCTGTTTAAATATATCAAGTATTGCGGGTTATCTCCACTTGAGTATATTAAGGAATATTTGTCCAATTTGCAACCATACATGATAGAAAG
>ENA-OURV01001692-OURV01001692.1-human-gut-metagenome-genome-assembly--contig:-NODE-1692-length-16828-cov-3.088833_pt1 | contig 16828 bp, 24 predicted proteins | sample MGYA00242141_ERZ509072 | MGnify/ENA primary metagenome ERZ509072 (study PRJEB26280, sample SAMEA2338763) | human gut metagenome | biome: human gut; feature: human-associated habitat; material: faeces... | reverse complement strand
ATCGATCACATCCGTTTCGCCATGAAATATAAACGGGCGACGATTTTTGATCGAAAGAAATTATATACACACTGAACAATTGAAAATTGAGAATTGAAAATTAGTGAGTACTTACTGAACCAATTTTCAATTCTCAATTCTCAATTATTTACTGGTAGTCTTCTCCGGTTTCCCAAGCCTCCGCATCATTATATAATGCTTTTAGATGGTTCACCCAGATCTGACGAACAGCGTCGTAATCGCCTAAGCCTATGATCTTACAGTTCTCTAAACTTCCGTTATGGCTTTCTTTCGTGTCAATCTTGAAGCCCATCTTCAAAAGTTTTAGTCTCCAGCAAGCGTCGGCGTTAGGAGCGGCAGCGCTGAAATCATCACCCTCCTCGATACCCCAAAGGTCATTATGCGCATGGTCTCCGGCGATAGACATGAACGGAGCTAAGGAGATCGTGATCTCTTCCGGTTTTAAGTTATGATCCTCGCAGTATTTGGTAAGTTTGGAGTAGACACATTCCTCATTTGGTTCGCCTTCTTCCGGCCAGAACAACATATCTCCGTAATCAACGGTACCTACGAATACATTCTTGTTAGCGGCCAAGGCTTGCATAGCCTCTTCTGTTTCCGTGTATTTCGTATTTGCGTTATAGTTTTTATCCGGGTTACCATGTCCCATTAATAAAAGGATGTTCTTGTTATCAGCCAATTTATCACTGTAGTGGCTGTATAGGACTTTCGCTACGGCTTCCACATCCTCTTCGTTGTACACCAAACAAGGGCTTTTTACGACTTGAACACTCGGGAAAGACTCGATCATGAATTTCTTCTTCACGTCCGTATTCATCAAGCTTAGGTATTCCTCACCCGGGATGATGTGTAAGGACTGTACCGCAACCTTCTTGTAACCGGCATTTCCTAGGGCTTGTAACCAAAGGTCCGGTTGGTAACGTGCGATACCTGTCTCTGCTTCTACACGATTCACACAAGTACGGGAGGTAAATGACAAATAGATGTCCGCATCAGGAAATCGTTTTGGAGCTGTGGAAAGGATATGCGTAATGCCGAAGTGGGGAAAATGTGATTTCCGGGAATTGGAAAACTTACAGAAACGCATGGAGAAACTGGAAAAAGAACAGGATGCTTTTTGCAGAAAATGCGCGCAGGAGCTGGCGGCGAGGCTATTGTATCTGGTCGGGAAGAGGACTCCGGTAGGAACAATCCCGGAAGACGCTGTGGAGGATGAAAAAATCGCGCAGCAGTGGGAGGGATACACCGGGGGGACTCTCCGGCGCGGATGGACAGCAAGCCGCCCGAAAAAAGGTTCGGACGGCTGGGAGATTGAGATTATCAATAACGTAATCTATGCCAGTTATGTTGAATACGGGCATCGACAGACGCCCGGCAGATACGTCCCGGCCATCGGAAAAAAACTTAAAAGCGGATGGGTCGAGGGAAAATTCATGCTCACACTTTCTGTAAAGGATGTGGAGCGTATGGCGCCGAAGTTGATTGAAAAGAAGCTGGAGGCCTTGATAAAGGAGACTGTGGATGCAAAATGACTTGATGGATGCAGTTACCAGGAAACTGGATGAACTGTTTTCGGGAAAATATCCGATCTATACAAAGAACGTGGAGCAGGGGATTGAAATGCCTTGCTTTTTTATTGGGTTTTTAAAAACATCCGATACGCCATTACTTAGGACTCGCAGGCAGCGCACATGGGATATGCGGGTGCAGTTCATTCCGGAAGAACATACGGATTGTGCCAGACTGCTGAATGAAGTGTGCGAGATGCTTTTGGAGGGGATGGAATGGATTTTTCTTCCGGACGGCAGGCTGGTACACGGACTGGAACCGGAGGGGAATATCTCGGACGGAATTCTTACATTTCAGGTTAGCTTCAGCCGGATGCTCATACGCGCAGAGGACAAGGCGGAGACAATGGGGACGCTGGATGTGAAAGGGACGGTTACGGATGAAAAGTGAGAGGTATACCAAAAGGCAGCTCCTGTCTTCAAGGCGGTATCGCGGGCAGCAGGACCTTTTGCGGGCGCTGCTGGAAGAAAACAGGATGTACAGTCTGCGGGAAACAGATGAAATATTAAAGAAATATCAGAAAGGAACGGTGAAGTAGATGTTAGGCGGCGGAAGTTTTACTGCACAGAATAAAACCCTGCCCGGTGCGTATATCAATTTTGTGAGCGCGGCAAACAGTTCCTCGGCGCTGTCAAAACGGGGAATCGTGGCTGTGCCGGTCGAACTTGGCTGGGGGCCTGAAAAACAGGTGATAGAACTGACGGCAGAAGATTTTTCAAGGGATATGCGCAAGGTGTTGGGATATACCAGAGATGCGGCGGAAATGCGGAATCTGAGGGAGATATTCCGCAAGGCGACAAGATGCCTGCTCTATCGTTTAAATGGCGGTGTGAAGGCGCAGAACGATCTGGCAGAAGCCAGATACAGCGGTAGCCGTGGAAATGACCTGACGGTCGTGGTGACGGCAAATGTGGACGTAAAGAGCAGTTTTGATGTGTCCACGCTGCTGGACGGTCGCGAGGTCGATAAACAGACGGTGGCAGGAATCGGGGCGCTGAAAGATAACGATTACCTGATTTGGAAGAAAGAGGTCGTTCTGGAGCTGACAGCAGGGAAGCCTCTGAGCGGCGGGAACAACGGCGAAGAGGTAAAGGGAGCGGATCATTCCGGATTTCTGGATGCAATGGAATCCTGCTCGTTTAACATTCTGTGCTGCCCTGTGACGGATGAAACAACGAAGAAACTGTATGTGGAATTTACGCGCCGGATGCGTGAAACCGCAGGTGTGAAGTTTCAGACGGTTGTTTACCGGATGAACGGCGCAGACCATGAGGGAATCATTTCCGTGGAAAACAAGACGGAGGAAGAGGAAGCGGGGCTGGTCTACTGGACGGCGGGGGCGGAAGCTGCCTGTGAGATCAGCAAGACCAACGATAACGCGGCGTATGATGGAGAACTGACGATTGACGTGGCATACACACAGCAGCAGCTCTCTGATTCTATTTCTGCCGGAAAGTTTATCTTCCATAAAGTTGCGGGAGAGATACGGGTGCTTTTGGATATCAATACGCTGACCACATTTACGGAAGAAAAGCAGGAAGAGTTTTCAAGCAATCAGACCGTGAGGGTATTGGACCAGATTGGTAATGATGTTGCGGTTATCTTCAATACACGCTTTTTCGGGAAGGTTCCGAATGATGATTCCGGCAGGGTGAGCCTGTGGAATGAGGTGGTCAGCTATGTAAAACAGCTGGCGGGGCTGCGGGCGATCGAAGCGGTAAGCACGGAAAACATTGTGGTGACGCGCGGCGAAAATAAACGCGCCGTTACCGTACAGCTTCCGGTAACGCCCGTCAACTGCATGAGGCAGCTCTACATGACCGTTGTGGTGGAGTAAAGGAGGACACATGGGAAATAACAAGCTGATGGATGCCAGGGATTCAATCTCCGCCTCCCTGGCGGAATGTTATGCCACGATTGAGGGAAATCGCTACAATTTTATGCAGGCGATCAATCTGGAAGCAAAGATGGAGATTACAAAAACGGAGATTCCGATTCTCGGGAAGACCGGAAAGGGGAATAAGCCGACCGGATGGAAAGGGACCGGATCGGCGACATTCCATTTTAATACGTCAGTATTCCGGAAACTGTTATACCGGTACAAGGAGACGGGCGAAGTCATTTATTTTGATATTCAGGTCACGAACGAAGATCCGTCCGCTACGATCGGCAGACAGACGGTAATCTTAAAAGACTGCTGTATGGATGGCGGGATTTTGGCGAAGTTTGATGCGGACGGGGAGTATCTGGACGAAGAAATGGACTTCACGTTTGAAGACTGGGAGATGCCGGAGGAGTTTAAGATGCTGGCAGGGATGCAGTAAGAAAGGAATGAAAGAAAATGGGTGGTTTATCATGTTTTATGGCGGAGAACGCTGAAAAGCGGGAAAACAAAAAGCTGGTGGTGTCTGAGCGGTTCAAGGATGAAAAAGGTCTTGTGAAATGGGAAATCAGACCGATCGGCGCAGAGGAGGATGAAGAGCTGCGCCGCTCCTGTACGCGTCGTGTCCCGATTCCGGGAAAGAAGAACCAGTATACGAATGAATTTGATGCTAACGGGTATCTGGCAAAGCTGGCTGCGGCAGCAGTGGTATTCCCGAATCTGAAGGATGCGGAGCTTCAGGACAGCTATCATGTAAGAGGGGAAGAAGCGCTGATCAAAGCCATGCTGTACAAGGATGAGTTTGACAGGCTTACGGAAGCGCTGGTAGAGGATTCCGGAAACGAGTTAAATGAGCTGGTTGCCGATGCAAAAAACTCATCAACGGAGACGATGACGAAGCGACGGTAGCTTATTATTGTCTCCACAGATTTCACTGGAAACCATCAGAATATCTTTCGCTGCCGATGCGTGAAAAAGCGTTTGTGATCGCGGCGATTGATATTCGGGTGGAGGCGGAAAAGAAAAAAATGAAGGAAATAAGTAGGGCAAAAGGAAAGGGGTGAGGCAATGGGAGCAATCCGGACTTCAATCGTGGTAAATGACGGGATGTCTTCCGCACTGCGCGGAATGAACAAGGCGCTGAACATTGTCCTCAATTCTTTTTCAGCCCTTGAAAGCGTGGCGGATGACCCGGTGCAGACAGCGGCGATTCAGTCGGCACGCGAAAAACTGGCAGGCGTCAGCCTGCAGGTGGATTCGGTGGAGAATGAAATCCGCCGGGCGGCAGCGGCCCAGAACGATTATACTGAAAAAGTACAGGAAAGCCACAAGGCATCAAAAGGGCTGTTGGGAACAATCAAACAGATGCTGGTAGCATATGGCGCCGGTCAGATGGCTTCAAAAGCGCGGGATACGGCAGATGCATGGTCACAGACGTCGGCAAGGATTTCCCTTGCCGCGCGGGAAGGCGAGAATGTGGACGCGATCCAGCAAAAGATTTTTGAGTCGGCAAACCGGGCGAGGTCGGCATATATGGATACGGCGGACGTGGTTGCGAAGATGGGGCAGCGTGCCGGAAGTGCGTTTGGGTCGACCGATGAGATCATCGCATTCACGGAAACGCTGAGTAAGATGTATAAGATCGCAGGGGCGTCGCAGGAAGAACAGAAATCGTCTATGCTGCAGCTGACGCAGGCGCTCGGCTCGGGGGTACTGCGCGGGGAAGAATTCAATGCGGTATTCGAGGCTGCGCCGAACATCATGCAGGCGGTGGCGGACTATATGGACGTACCGCTTGGGAAACTGAAGGACCTTGCATCAGATGGGCAGATTACCGCCGGAATCGTAAAAAATGCCGTGCTGGGAGCTGCAGAAGAGGTAAACAGTGATTTCGCATCGATGCCGGCAACCTTTGAGCAAGCATGGAGCCTTTTTTCAAATCAGGCGTTGATGGCGTTAGACCCGGTATGGGACAAACTGGGTGAAATCTCGTCAAGCGATGATTTCCAGAGCTTCGCATCCTTATCGGGGCAGGCGCTGGCAGTTTTTGCGGGGACAGTCGTTTCACTCCTTGACGCTGTGGCAGGGGCAGCAGGTTTTGTTGCGGATAACTGGTCCGTGATTGGTCCGATCGTATACGGGGTTGCGGCGGCAATCGCACTGTATACGGCGGCGCTGGTTGCACACAATACCGTGCAGGCGGTCGGGAACGGTCTGAAAGCAGTGGCGGCTTTACGGGAAACGGTACACGCGGCGCATCTTGCCATGAGCACCGGTGCGACGTTTGCGGCAACTGCGGCGCAATACGGGCTGAATGCTGCTTTATTAGCGTGCCCGCTGACATGGATACTCCTTGCCATTATCGCGGTGATCGCGATTCTGTATGCGGTCGTAGCGGCAATCAATAAGGTCACAGGCTCAACTTATTCCGCAAGCGGGATCATCATGGGGGTGCTTTCTGTCGCGGTTTCGTTTGTCATGAATTTGTTCCTTGCGCTGTTGGAGCTGGTATTTGGAGTGGTAGAGCGGCTGGTCAATCCATTCATTGTATTTGCCAACTTTCTGGCAAATGTATTCGTTGACCCGGTCGGCGCAGTGATCCACCTGTTTGGGGATATGGCAGATTCCGTCCTTGCGATTCTGGAAAAAATTGCATCGGCGATCGATCTGGTATTTGGTTCAAATCTGGCGGCGGCAGTATCGGACTGGCGCGGGACGCTGAGTGCAAAGGTAGAAGGCGCGGCGGAGAAATACGGGAACGGAAAATATCAGAAGGTCATGGATAACCTTGATCTGTCCGTGGAAAAAACAGGAATGGGGCGTTTTGATTACGGGGCTGCATGGGATAAGGGCTATTCCCAAGGGGAAGCATGGGGAGATAAAATCTCGGGCATTTTATCCGGAAACAAAGGGTCAGGCGGGACGGGAGGTTATGAAGACCTTCTGGGAAGCATTGACGCGGGCGTTGGGGAAACGGCTTCCAATACGGGGAAAGCGCTGGATATTTCTGACGAGAACTTGAAATATATGCGTGATATTGCGGAGCGTGATGCCGTAAACCGGTTCACGACTGCCGAGATCAGGGTGGATATGGTCAATAACAACAGCGTCAGCTCCAATATGGATTTGGACGGTATGATGGACTATATGGTAACAGGCGTTAAAACTGCGATGGAGCAGGCAGCGGAAGGGGTGCATGAATAATGGCATATTCATTTTATATGGACGGCGTACTCCTTCCGGTAACGCCGGAAACCTTACAGCTTAAAATAAAGGGCAGAAATGAAACGGTAACGCTGATGGACCAGGGCGAAGTAAACGTTTTGAAATCGCCGGGGCTGACAGAGGTATCTTTCGATGCGTTGCTGCCGAATGTCAGATACCCGTTTGCGGAGTATCCGGGTGGGTTCCGAAAAGCGGAATACTACCTTACCCTGTTTGAACGGCTAAAGCTTAGCGGGGTGTTCCAGCTGGTCGTTTCACGCCGGATGCCCGGGGGGAACGGCCTGCACGGCAGCAGCCTGAAAGTTTCAATCGAAGATTACGAAACAAAGGAAGATGCGGGACAGTATGGGACGGATGTGATGGTGTCCGTTAGCCTGAAACAGTTTCGGAACTATGGGACAAAGACCTGTCAGATTTCCGGAAATACAGCGCTGATCATTCCGTCGCGGGAGACATCCGGCGCGCCGTCGCAAAGAGCTTATACGGTGCAGGAAGGGGAAAGCCTGTGGGAGATTTCAAAGCGCTGCTATGGAGATGGGAGCCGTTATCCGGAGTTACAGGAGGCAAACCGCATTTCGGATCCGAACCATCCTCCGGCAGGGCAGACCATTATGATACCGAGGTGATGCTGAATGGTGCAAATATTGATTGATTCGGAAGGGGATCTGTTCATTCCAGAAGTGGAGGAAGGGGTCAGCTGGCAAACAGACCGGTTCGGGACTCCGGGGACGTTGAAATTTTCAATCCCGAAAGAGAATATCGGACGGTTTGAAGAGGGGGATCACGTTGCGCTTCAGATAGACGGGAAGGATATATTTTACGGGTTTGTGTTTACAAAGAAATCCAGCGGGAAGTCGGATATGGTAGAAGTAACCGCCTATGACCAGCTCCGGTATTTAAAAAATAAGGATACCTATGTGTATGAGGATAAAACGGCGGGAGACCTGATCCGGATGCTGGCGGCAGATTTCCAACTGCAGACGGGAGAGATAGAGGATACGGGTTTTCGGATCGCGTCAAGGGTGGAGGATAATTCCACCCTTTTTGATATTGTCCAGAATGCGCTGGATCTGACGCTGACCAATACCGGGCAGATGTATGTGCTTTTTGATGATTACGGGAAGCTGGCGTTGAAGAACATCTCCCATATGGCGCTGAACTTTTTGGTGGAGCCGTCGTCCGGCGAAGAGTACAGCTACACGTCCAGCATCGATTCGGGCACATACAATAAGGTCAAGCTTTCTTATGAGAACAGCGAGGCGGGAGTCCGGGAAATCTATATCGCGCAGGATTCCTCCCATATGAATAAATGGGGCGTCCTGCAATATTACGATACGGTACAGGAAGGGGAAAACGGCGCGGCAAAAGCGGACGCGCTGCTGTCGCTGTATAACCAGCCGACGCGGAACCTGACTTTTTCAAATCTGTTTGGGGATGTAAACGTGAGAGCGGGAAACCTTATCGTGGTAAAAATGGATCTGGGGGACGTACATCTGGAGAACCTGATGCTTGTGGAGAAGTGTAAGCATGTATTCCGGAAAGACGTGCATTACATGGATCTGACGGTGAGAGGAGGCGAATTCGTTGCTTGATGCGACAGATATGGTAAAAGTGCTGCAGCGGGCGGCTGTGGAGGCGGTGCGCGCGTCGAAGCCGACGGAGGTTACCCGCGGGAAAGTGGTCTCGACAGAGCCGATGCAGATCATGGTCGATCAGAAGATAACCCTGGGAGAGCTGCAGATTGACTGCGGGGAGGCAATGGAGGAATACATGGCGGAGACAGAGCTGGAAATCGGGGAGATGGACCTGGATCTGACAATGGAGATTGACGGGAAAACCGTTGCGGCAAAAGTGAAGGGAATCGGGAAGATGATCGGAAAAATGAAAGTGCGGCGGAGCTTGGACGTCGGCGATGAGGTCATTTTAGTCCGGCAGCAGGGCGGACAGAAATATATTATGTACGATAAGGTGCGAAAAGATGTTACCTGACGGCGGAAAAGCCTTAAAAAGGCTGGCGGACACCCCGAAACAGCCGAGCAGAAATTACCGGATGCTGATAGAAAGCAGCCGGATCATGGGGATGTACGACGGCCGGGAGGCAATGGAACAGGTTATCTATAAAATCCTGAATACAGAGCGTTACCGTTATGTGGTATACAGTTGGAACTATGGGATTGAGCTGATGGATCTGTTTGGGATGCCGGCAGACTATGTGTGCCCTGTTCTGGAAAAAAGAATTTCAGAAGCGCTTTTGCAGGATGACCGAATCATGGAAGTGAAGGACTTTGTGTTTGATATATCCCGTAAAGGTGCGGTGTATGCGGAGTTTACTGTCGTGACTGATGTAGGTGAGATCGAGGCAGGAAAGGAGGTCGCAATCTGATGTTTGAAACAAATACATATGAGGCGATCCTGCAAAGGCTTTTAGACCGTATCCCTGACACGATGGACAAGCGGGAAGGGGCCGTTATTTATGACGCGCTGGCTCCGGCGGCAATCGAGCTTAATCTGGCGTATATTGCACTGGAGTATTTGCTGAAACAGATTTTTGCAGATACGGCAGACAGGGAGTATTTGGTACGGCAGGCGTGGGAGAGGGATGTGATCCCGCATGCGGCGCAGGCGGCGGTATGGAGAGGGCAGTTTGAGCCGACGGCATTGGAGATACGGGAAGGGACACGGTTTAACCATGACAACCTGAATTTTACCGTAATAGAAAAGATGGAGGATGGGATTTACAGGCTGGTTTGCGAAACTCCCGGAAGTGTTGGGAATAACGCTGCAGGGCAGCTTGTGCCGATAGAATATATCAGCGGTCTGCAAAAGGCAGAGCTTGTGGAACTTTTGAATCCGGGAACGGATGAAGAAGAGACAGAAGCATTCCGAAACCGCTATCTGACGATATTGCGGAAGCCGGCAACCAGCGGGAATAAGTATGATTACTATAACTGGGCAATGGAATGTGAGGGGGTGGGTGCGGTAAGAGTCTTTCCTCTTGCAGATGGACCAGGAACAGTAAAAGTCGTGCTCACAGATTCTCAAAAAACAGGAGCAACGGAAGAACTCTGTGAACAGGTGTATGCCCATATAGAACAGAAACGCCCGATCGGTCCCAAAGTAGCTGTGGTATCCGCAGAAGAGATTGCGGTAGGGGTAAGGGCAAAAGTAGTCCTGCAAAGCGGATATAATCTCGGGATAGTTCAGACTGCGTTTCAGAAGAGTTTATCAGAGTACCTGAGTGGTCATGCATTTGAAATCGGTTATATCAGCCGGGCGAAGATAATCCATCTTCTGATGGAGACAGAAGGAATAGAGGATTGCCTTTGCCTGTTGATAAATGGGACAGAAAACGGAATCGTGCTGACGGATGGACAGATTGCAGTAGCAGGGGAGATTGTTCTGGAGGTGAATGTCCGGTGAAGGTATCAGAATTTACAAAGAAATTAAATTATGTTGAAGGAAAATCCTATACCATTGAAGAGCATATTTCGATGCCGGAAGGCGGAGTGTATGAAGACTATCTGGAACATGACAACATAAAAGAAGGCTCGCTGACGGTCTACACTGGCCCACAGCTGACAGGGGAGTCTGTACAGACCTATGCCCTGTCAACGCCAAGTCTTACCCCGTGGAAAAAGATTATCCGCATTTACACGAATCTGCCGGAGGTGTATGTCTGCTATGTGACCAATGGTGATACGGTAGAGGCTGATGATATAAATGCTCTGCAGGATGAGCTGCAGAGGACGCAGTTTGCGATGAAGGAACATGAGGACAGTATCAGTGAGATCACAGAGGAAGAAATCGACAAATTGGACCGCATTGCTCCGGAGGGCGGCGGGACGGAAGGATGTGACTGTCTGCCGCTGTCCAAAGAAGAAATCGCAGAAGTAATCGGATTCACGACGGGGGAAGGGGGTGATGTGATATGTGGATGTAATCCCCTTACCAGGGAAGAAATTGAAGATGCGATAGGAGAGAAAGGAGAGCACTATGGGAAAATTTCTTGATGCGGATGGTCTGAAACAGGTATGGGACACTGCAAAAGGAACATTTGTGAAAAAAGAGGAAGGAAAAGGGCTGTCAAGCAACGACTTTTCAGATGAGTGGAAAAAGAAGATAGAGGACCTGGCGTATGTACCGATGGCAATCGCTTCTTTTACTAACAATGTGAATGTTGCGGAGATGGGGAGCACGGTTGAGAGGGTGACGTTTAACTGGTCGCTGAATAAATCGCCGAAGTCACAGAAAGTAGATTCACAGGTGGTGGAAGCTTCTTTGCGTACACTCGTGCTGACAGGGCAGCAGATCAAGACAGACAAAACGTTCACTTTATCTGCTACGGATGAACGTGATAAGACAGTAACAAAGACCACAACAATCCGTTTCTACAATGGCGTATACTGGGGAATTGGGAATGCAGGACAGGAAGTTGACAGTGCATTTATTTTGTCCTTATCAAAGGGACTTCAGGCATCAAAGGGAAAAACCTTTACCGTGAATGCCGGAGAAAATGAACATATTTTCTATGCAGTCCCGTCCAGATACGGGACCTGCATGTTTAATGTGGGTGGATTTGACGGAGGTTTTTCAAAAGTGACCACATTTGATTTTGTCAATGCATCAGGATTTAAGGAATCCTACGATGTGTATAAGTCAACCAACGACAATCTGGGAAGTACAACCGTGACGGTAAAGTAAGGGAGGACGGAAAATGATCGAATTAATTGACAAAATCAAGCAGAAAAATAATGGTAAATTTAAGCTTGTGGATGCGGAAGATGTTGATTACGACGGCGATGGCAAGAAGAGCGTGAGAGAACGCATTGAAGAAATCGCACAGCAGAGCGGAAACGTGGGAGTGATGACCGACGAGGACATCGACAATATTATCAAAGGATAAGATCAGGAGGAAAAAATTATGGCAAAGTTTTTGGACAGTAACGGATTATCCCATCTTTGGGAGAAGATCAAAACGTGGTCAACAGAGAAGTTTGTGGGGAAAGAACCGGGGAAAGGACTTTCTACAAATGACTATACGACAGCTGAAAAAGAGAAACTGGCAGGGCTGGAGAAAATCACGGTGGATGAAGCACTTTCAGGTTCTTCGGCAAATCCGGTACAGAACAAGGCCGTCCATGCGGCAATGGGAAAGAAACTGGACGCAAGCCTGAAAGGGGCAGCAAACGGTGTGGCAAGTCTGGATGAGACAGGGAAGGTCCCGGCTGCACAGCTGCCGTCATATGTGGATGATGTCGTAGAAGGTTATGCTTCGGGCGGGAAATTTTACGAAGATTCTGGCCATAGTCAGGAGATTGCTTGCGAATCCGGAAAGATTTATGTGGATAAAGAAAACGGGAAAACATACCGCTGGTCCGGGGCAGCGCTGGTAGAAATCTCCGCATCTCTGGCGCTCGGAGAGACGGCTTCCACCGCGTATCCTGGCGACAAGGGTAAAAAGGCATATGACCACAGTCAGGCGGCACATGCTCCTGCAAATGCACAGGTAAATGTGATTGAAAAGGTGCAGCTTGACGGGCGGGATGTGTCACCGGTGGGGAAAACGGTAAACCTTGATATGTCTGCTTACAAGACAGAGGCGATCACAACGGAGGAAATCGACCAGATACTTGCCTCCTGAGGAGGAAAAGCATGAAATATTTAAGCTATGACGGGCTGAAATACGTCTACGGCAAAATTTTAGCCCGCATTAACACAAGGGTGGAAAAAGAGGAAGGAAAGGGGCTTTCTTCAAACGACTACACGGATGCCGAGAAAAAGGAATTGGCAGAGGCGGGAAAATTAAAGCACAGCCATGCAAACAAAGGCGTACTGGATTCTGTCACGCAGAAAATGCTGGAAAAACTGGAAGGAATTGCGGAAGGGGCGAACAAATATGTTCACCCCTCTACATCCGGAAATAAACATATCCCGTCGGGAGGAAAAAGCGGTCAGATACTTGGTTGGGAAGCTGACGGACAGGCTCAATGGAAAAATCCGGAAACAAGCTCTTATACCCATCCGGAAAGCGGTGCAGCTCCGGGTACATATCGAAGCGTCACAGTTGACGCCAAGGGGCATGTGACCAAGGGGAGCAATCCGACTACCTTGGAAGGATATGGAATCACTGATGCTATCAAAAAAAATGCTGTTACTTGGGCAGATCTGAACACAACCGCAAGCGTGGGAGTGAATGAAAGCGGGGAATAGGATATGTATGGACAGAACAGATATGGGACGTTCTACTATGCCCGGGATTCTGGAGAGGAAACCGGAGGGGAAGAGTATTTTGTGAATCTGGCGCGGTATGTACCGCTGTTTGTGTCAGAACTGGCAGAACTGGCAGAAATATACCGCACAGAAGGATATGAGGTTGGAAAGATAAAATATTCAACCTTGGATTTGCTGGATCAGTGCTTTGTACAGACTGCTACATGGGGACTGTACCTGTGGGAAAGAGAGCTGGGGCTTGTTACGAACTATCAGTTATCGTATGAGCAGCGCAGGAAGGTTATTTTGGCAAAACTGCGTGGACAGGAGACAACGACAGTTGAGGTGATACGAAAAACTGCAGTTTCTTTGACCGGATGTGACGCAGAGGTTATAGAATACCCATCTAACTATTGTTTCGTGATCAAATTTACAGGGATGTATGGCATACCGCCGAATGTACAGCAGTTTCGAGATGCGCTGGAAGAGATTAAGCCGGCGCATCTTGGTTTTTCTTTCCAGTATCGGTATGTGATCTGGGATGAGCTGCGTACCTATATTTGGGACGAACTGCGGAAGTTCACATGGGACGGTATCAGGGTAAACCGCATTGACAAATTTGTCCGATGGCAGAACCTGACAGATTGGAGCTGGAGTAAGCTGGGAATCCACAGCTGGAAGAATGTAAAAGAAGTGGAGGAGGAAATGACATGAAATTAACTGAGTTTTTCCGGCTGCGGATGCCGGACGGAACGGATCCTGTCAATATCGAAGATTTTAATGATAACTTTGAAGTGATTGACAAGGAATTGAAAAAACGTATTTCAAGTGGAGAGAGCGCATCGGATGTGACGGTAGAGTTCGAGGCGGCCGAAAGCAGGCAGCCATTAAAAAGCGGAGAAAAGCTGTCGGTTTTGATGGGGAAAGCCCATCGATTTTTCACGGATTTGAAAACCGTAGCGTTTTCTGGAAAATACGGAGATCTGAGCGAACGTCCCACTCTTGGCGGCGCGGCGGGGTATAAGGTCGCAGACAATGATACGACAAATAACTCGGAATTTCTCGCGACGGCACGAGTGGCGTATGAACATGGTCTGGAGATTGATGCGCTAAGTAGGGATTTGAATGCCATCAACGACAATGGTGCAATTAAAGGCATGGATGCCAGAGAGGATGGAGTGTACATCACCTATGTGCCCTCTTCTGGTGCTGATTCAGTAACAAAAAAATTGGGTAGCGAACCTCAACTGCTCGGAACGCTAACTGGCAACGGAACTTTTGATTGTAAAAAAATTGCAAACTATAAACAGCTTACAAAAGATAATTTTTTTATAATTCCCAAAACAGTCAGAGCCAGATTCAACGCACCTGGGGGAACGGATTCCAGCAATATGGGATGGAATAGTACAAAAGAATTAAAAAGCATCGAATACAATGCGGATACAGGTATTCTTTCGTTTTATCTAACTACTTCTGATAGCTATTCGTATGGCAGCTATTGGACAAAATCATATTCAATAGATATTACAGGTGATTTATATTGCGTTTTTTAAATATAATGAACACGAACTGTTCTTTGCTTTAATCCAGTACCGTATTGTATTAAAACGCACTCCGTATGGCGTGATGATATGGAAAGAATTCCTTTATCAGCATCATAATTCCAGTCATATCCGACTCCTGTTCTTAACATGGAAGTGTTCCAGTTTGCCATATCAAGATCTGAAAGCATTCGTGGGAACAGAGTTTCCCATAAAATCAAATCCTTGTAGTTAGGTATATCAGATATATCTATCGACATTGAGCCAGAGTTTGCAGTGGGGGTTATAGTAAAATCTCTATATGTGAGAGACCCTAATTTTACCTTCATTCCATCGGCTGTAGTTCCCCAAAAGTTAGTGCCGTCCCACTGAAGTCCCGTCCCGTCTGGAAAACGCTGGTTCAAATCCCTACTTAGTTGAGTAAGGGATGCAAAAAAACTATGTCAATAAGATTCCGAAAGGGGTCTTAATTTTTTACCCGGAAAACCGGGAGAAAGGAAAAATACATGAAAGAAAAAATCATCTTAGGAAACAAAGTGGAGCTGTCTTATGACAGCATCGGTTTTGGAGCTGGAACGCTTGCAATCAGCTTTAAAGCTGGTGACATGGCGGCTCTCGAAAAGTCCTTTAGAGACGCCGGCCAGAACAATCTGGAAGTGATCCAGCAGTGCGACGCGGAAGGTCATGTACAGGCGACACACGAACGCTATGACATCTTTAGAGAAGTCAGAAAGACAATTGGTGCAACTCCGGAGGAGGATGTTGTTACGATCGTTTTGGAGCAGGAGAGCGTGATTGAAATGAGACTGCGTCACTTGGAATCCGGCCAGGGCATTCAGGACGGCGCAATTCAGGACTTGGGAGATGTCGTCTCTGGCTTGGCAGAAGCACAGGGCGTAAGTCTTTGATTGAGAAAGAGAGGAAAAGTTAATGGTAAAATTTTACGTCAACAGAATTAAAAACGGAGCTATGACACTGGAGGAAGTGCCGAGCCTCTGGAAGAAAAAAGTAGAGGCTGAACTGGCAAAAGAAAACAACTGAATAATGTATCTTACCCCTGCCGTCTGATAACATGGCGGCAGGAGGTGAATGTCCATGAAAGACGAAATTGTAATGGCAATCCTACAGGCGATGATGCCTGTTTTGGACCAAGAGCAACTTGCGCGCTTAAAAAGTGTTGTCCGGGTGCAATTATGCGGCTATGACATCAGCAAAAAAGAGACAGGGCTAATGCGTGTTGATCAGAATGGTCAAAATTATCTGCGGGTATTTTTAGATGCGTTCCGGCAGAACGGGAAATCTGAGGGCACGATCGAACAGTATCAGCTGCATTTAAGCCGCATGCTGTCGTATGTCGGAAAAAATGTGGAAGATATAGAGGATGATGATCTGATCGAGTATATGGAAAAATATAAGTCGATTCGGAAGGTGTCAAACAGATACCTGAATAATGTCCGTCTTGTGTTTAACAGCTTTTTCCGCTGGCTGCAGCGCAAAAAAGTGATTATGCGAAATCCTGTGGATGGGCTGGAACCAATCAAGTACAAGCAGGCTGTAAAAAAGCCATTGTCTCCGGAGGAGTTGGAAAAGGTACGTTGTGCCTGCGAGCAGGAGCGCGATCTGGCCATAGTTGAGTTTTTGTATTCCAGTGCCGTGCGCGTTTCGGAATTGTGTAGATTAAACCGGGACGACATATGCTGGGAGTCAGATGATGTCATGGTGCTGGGGAAAGGCAATAAGGAACGGGAAGTGTACCTTAATGCGCGAGCACACCTGCACCTAAAGCAGTATCTGGAAAGCAGGGCGGACGATAATCCTGCCTTGTTTGTGGGGACTCGAGCGCCGCACAAGCGCCTGACGAAATCTGGTATCAGGAACATCTTAAAAAAGGTCGGGAACGCGGCGGGGGTAAGCAAGGTACACCCACATCGCTTTCGGCGGACGTCGGCCACGGATCTGCTACGCATGGGAATGCCGATCGAGCAGGTACAGGAGCTGCTGGGGCACGTTAAAATCGAGACCACGCGGATATACTGTACGGTTACAAAGGAGCAGGTAAGGGCATCGCATCGTCGCTATATGGCGGCGTAATTTGAGCGTATTATATGGAATTTTTTAAGGCCGCCGCAAGACGGTCTAAGAGAGGTTATGGGGACAAGTTGCACCGGTGCAACGATGCCGGAGAGGCAGCGAGAGTATTAAGTAGGGATTTGGCCGGTCTGTCTTTTGGCCAGGATGCAGATGGCAACTGGGGATACAAAACAGGAGGTGCGGATACAGTAATCCCTTTTAAGGGGTATCCGGACTTTGATTACGAACACGGAATTTCGATTCCGTATGTTGTAGCTGCTGGAAACCCGAACGTTTTACATTATTATAC
>ENA-OURV01001690-OURV01001690.1-human-gut-metagenome-genome-assembly--contig:-NODE-1690-length-16831-cov-5.036838_pt1 | contig 16831 bp, 17 predicted proteins | sample MGYA00242141_ERZ509072 | MGnify/ENA primary metagenome ERZ509072 (study PRJEB26280, sample SAMEA2338763) | human gut metagenome | biome: human gut; feature: human-associated habitat; material: faeces... | reverse complement strand
CGCAAACTCTGCCGCTTCACGTCCAGCTCCGGCTGCCGGACAACCGCTGCAGCGCCTGCGCCAAAAAATTAAAGAAGTTTACGACGATGATGATGACGAAGACGAAAACGCCCCCGGTTTCTTCAATATCAGCCTGCTGGACGAAGAAGAAGCCGAAAACGGCGTTCTCCCCGCAGGCACTGTTCCCGACCCGGCCCGCAACGAGTCGGAAACACTGCGCATTACCCGCGAACAGCAACTGGCCGGAAAGCTGGACGCCATTCTCAGCTCCTCAATGGCCGCAAGAGAAGCCGGGCTGTCCCCCCGCGCTTCCCGCACCGATGCCAGGCTGGCAAATTCGGCAAAATATGATGTGAAAAAAATCCGCCGTCAAACCTTAAAAGAGAAAATATCCGAACCGCTCGGACTGAAAGGTCATCTCCCTGAAAAAGAGCTTAGCCAAGCGCTTCGCGGTTTGAAAAATGCCGCCGAAACGCTGGAACCCTCTCTGCACTCGGCCGCATCCCAAGCGCCGCTTTCGGCCGCACCGCTGGCTTCTTTGCAGCGCGAAACATCAGATATCCTGAACGGCCTTCCCGCCGAAACCGCTCCGGAATTGGCGAAAGAAGACGATGAAAAAGCGCTCGCCAGACTGATACTGGAAAAATCGGGACGCGGCGCCCCGCGAAAAAAATTATCCGAAATTGCCAAAGGGTTGAAGCCATTTAAAAAAAATGAAAATACGGCTGACAACAGCAAAGAAAATAGCTGATTCCGCCACGCCCCGGAAGCACTTATTAAACAAACCTGATTGACACTTATAAATCTTTGTGATATTCTGGACAGTGTTGATAACCTCATAAAACCAAAGGCCAAACTATGGAAAACCAATATTATACGTTAATTGAAAAACAGGACTTTTTCGAAATCATCGAAAACAAGTTCGGCGAACTGGCGGTATTTATTGACGCCCGCAAAGGCGAACCGGTCAATCCGCAGCTGGAATATGACGGCAAAACCACAGCTTTGCTCAAACGCGACGGCAGGCTCGCGGTCAAGCTTGAAGGCATAAACGCCGAAACCGGCGCCGTTCTGGCTGAATCCGAATTTGTTATGATTGTAGAACTCTCCGGCGAAACAGTCGAACGCACCTACGGCATTCCGGTTGAAACGGTTGAGGAATTTTCATTCAAAGGCCGTCAGACCCGTGCCGACGAACTGGAACGCATTAAAAGCAAACAGGAAATCATTGAAGCGTTTGGCGCCGTTAAAATCTGGAAAAGCGGAGAAAAATAGATGATAGGAATAGTATTGGTAACCCATGGCCGGCTGGCTGACGAATTTCTGTCTGCCATGCAGCACATTGTCGGCCCTCAGAATCAGATTGCCACCGCCTGCATCGGCCCCAATGACGATATGAACGAACGGCGCAACGACATCTTAAACAAAGTTCAGGCGGTTGACAGCGGCGACGGGGTCATTGTTTTGACCGATATGTTTGGCGGTACGCCGTCCAACCTTGCCATTTCGATTATGGACCGTGCCAACATTGAAGTTATCGCCGGCATAAATCTGCCGATGCTCGTCAAACTCAATACGCTGAGAAAAGAAAAAGGGCTGAAGGAGGCCGTTACCGGCGCCAAAGAAGCCGGCATCAAATATATAACTATCGCATCTGAACTGCTGGGAAAATAAAATGAGCGACACCATTTCTGTAGAACTTGAAATCATTAACGAACGCGGATTGCATGCCCGTGCCGCCGCCAGTTTCGTCAAAACGATTGACGGGCTGAACGCCGACGTGCAGGTTGAACGTCTGGGACAGGTTGTAGACGGCAATTCGATTATGGGGTTGATGATGCTTGCCGCCGCCAAAGGCACCAAAATTAAGGTTTCCGCCGCCGGAACAGACGCCGAAACCGCCATCGCCAACATTACCCAACTTGTCAACGGCAGATTCGGCGAAGATAGATGACGCAAACGCCCGACACCCTTGCCGATACTCTTGCTGCGCTTTCTCCCGCTCAGCCAACGCCCTCCGCAGTTTCTCTCTCAACCTCCCGGAAAAGAGGCCGCCGCCCTGCCGCATCCCCTGCCGCGGCAGCCAAAACGCCGGCACCGCGCAACAAGACCATCACGTTGACAGAACCGGAAATCTCCGAATATTCTTCCCGTGCCATATCCCTGAAAGGCAAAGCTGCCCTGCGCGACATCATTGACAAAACGATTTGGCAGGACACTTTTGAAGCTCTTAAATTTCTCCCCGCCAACTTTGCCGATTTGGTGGTCGTCGACCCGCCGTACAACCTGACCAAAAAATTCGGCACCAAAGAATTTAAGTCCATGGACTGGAACGACTACAAGCGCTGGATGGACAAGTGGCTCGCGGAAGTCTTTATCTCGCTGAAACCCAACGGCAGCCTGTACATTTGCTCGGACTGGAACACGTCTATCGCCGTTCCCGAAATCGCCGGCAAATATTTTCTTCTGAAAAACCGCATCACTTGGGAACGGGAAAAAGGCCGCAGTTCAGGCAATAACTGGAAAAACTGTATTGAAGACGTCTGGTTTTTTACCAAATCTTCCGAATACACTTTCAATCTGGATGCCGTTAAGCTGAAGCGCCCGGTTCTCGCCCCGTACAAAGACGGCAACGGCATTCCCAAAGACTGGCAGGAAGACGAAGAAATTGAAGGGGGAAAATACCGGCTGACTGCGCCGTCCAATCTGTGGACGGACATTTCCATCCCGTTCTGGTCTATGGCCGAAAACACGCCCCATCCCACCCAAAAGCCGGAAAAGCTGATAGCCAAGCTGATTTTGGCCTCCAGCAACGAAGGCGATGTCGTTTTTGACCCTTTCCTCGGCTCCGGTACCACTTCGGTAACCGCCGCCAAGCTCGGCCGTCATTATGTCGGCATTGAACGCGAAAAAGAATACGTAGCCCTTGCCGAAAAGAGGCTTGAAATGGCACAAACAGACAAGACCATTCAGGGATACGAAAACGGCGTATTCAAACTTCGCCACGCCTGATTTGTCCGCAAAAAAAGCCATCTCTGCCGCCAATTTTCCTGCTCCGCCGGGGATTAACCGCCGGATTTTGCCCGGTACAGGCCAAAAACTTTTCACAAAACAAAAAAAATTGTTGCAAATACATATAACCTGATATATGTTATCAACGAATTTAATAGATATTAAGTTCAGGGCGTCAGAATCCCTTAAGCAGTCAGTCCGCAGCAGGACAAAATAAATATGCCACGTTCGGACGGATGTCGACGAATAAGAGCTTCTCAAATAAGTCGAGCCGTCAATTGCTTACGGTTTCTGAACATCCGCCCGCCTTTGCGGGCTTTTTATTTTCCCTCTCTTCTTTCCGCTCATCGCCAATATATCCGTTTTTTGAAGTGCGTTTATATGCCTGCATTCTTTCTGATCACTCCTCGTCTGTTTCTATTGCCCTACTGTCCGCCCCTTTAGCAGCTGCCCGTCTGCCACTCACGGGTCATCCTCTCCCAACGATACAAACTCCCTCAAACGGTACAAACTCCCTCAAACGGTACAAACTCTCCCAAACGGCACCACCTCCCCCAAACGCCTGATACATTTATTCTGCCCCCAACATTCGCTAAAAACAAAAATTGCTATTGAGTTTTAATCCGCACCGCTCTATATAATATATCTGTGCAATATGTATTTCTGATATGTTGCCGCACCGAACCGCCATATGCGATTCTCCAACCAACAACAGGGAAATGACAACAGATGAAACCAATGAAAAATATTATGTTCTGGCTTGTTGCCTTCATACTTTTGAGTGTGATTATGAACGGCTTCTCTCCAAGTGCCCGGCAGAACGCCGCCGCGCCGATTGCTTTTTCGGAATTTATGGACAAAGCCGAAAACAACCATATTGACGCGGTAACGATTGTCGGCAACGACATTTACGGCACCTACGACAACGGTAACAAATTCCGCACTTACGCTCCCTTTGACCCGAGCATGGTCGAAACGCTGCGCAAACTCGGTGTCAAAATTGAAGCCAAACCGATAGACACGTCCGAAAGCACGTTCTGGGGCATTGTCATTTCCTGGTTCCCGATGCTTCTGCTGATTGGCGTCTGGATTTTCTTTATGCGCCAGGCCAGTTCCGGCAACAACAAAGCCATGAGTTTCGGCAAATCCCGCGCAAAATTGATAGAAAACACCAAACGCGTTACGTTTGCCGACGTTGCCGGAGCAGACGAAAGCAAGCAGGAACTTGAAGAAATTATTGATTTTCTGAAAGACCCGCAGAAATTTCAGCGTCTCGGCGGCAAAATTCCGAAGGGCGTCTTGCTCGTCGGCCCTCCGGGAACCGGCAAAACCCTCTTGGCAAAAGCCGTAGCCGGCGAAGCCAATGTCCCGTTTTTCTCTATTTCCGGTTCGGACTTTGTCGAAATGTTTGTCGGCGTCGGGGCGTCGCGTGTGCGTGATATGTTCGCTCAGGCCAAGAAAAACGCCCCCTGCCTGCTGTTTATTGATGAAATAGATGCCGTGGGCCGCCATCGCGGCGCCGGCCTGGGCGGCGGCAACGACGAACGCGAACAGACTCTAAACCAGCTTCTGGTGGAAATGGACGGGTTTGATGCCAACGAAAACGTTATTCTGATTGCGGCGACCAACCGCCCCGATGTTTTGGATCCGGCCCTGTTGCGTCCCGGACGTTTTGACCGTCAGGTAACTGTCAGCAATCCGGACGTCAAAGGACGGGAGGAAATTCTGAAAGTCCACACCCGCAAGGTTCCGCTCTCCAAAGACGTCAACCTCAGCGTCGTCGCCCGCGGCACACCCGGATTTTCCGGAGCTGATTTGGCCAATCTGGTTAATGAAGCGGCTCTCCTTGCCGCCCGTAAAAACAAACTCAAGGTCAGCTCTGCCGACTTTGACGCGGCCAAGGACAAAGTCTTGATGGGCAACGAGCGGAAATCCATGGCGATGGACGAAAAAGAAAAGCAGCTGACCGCTTATCACGAAGCCGGACACGCCATCTGTTCTCTGAACGTCAAAGACACCGACCCCATTCACAAAGCGACGATTATTCCGCGCGGCCGGGCACTCGGAATGGTTCAGCAGCTGCCGGAAAAGGACAAATACTCCTATACCCGCGCTCAAATGTTGTCCCGTTTGGCAATATTGATGGGCGGACGCGTTGCCGAAGAAATCAAATTCGGTTACGATGCGGTTACTTCGGGTGCGTCTTCCGATATTAATGCTGCCACGGATTTAGCGCGTGCCATGGTAACAGAATGGGGAATGAGCGACGCGCTGGGGCCGATTCGCTATTCCGAAAATTCCAACGAAGTCTTCCTCGGACGCTCCGTTACGCAAAACCAGAATATGAGCGAAGAAACTGCCCGTCTGGTCGACGCGGAAATCAAGCGTCTGGTTACCGGCGGCTACGAAGAGGCGAAAAAAATTCTCCAACAGCACCAAAAAGATTGGGAAACGCTTGCCAAGGCGCTGATGGAGTATGAAACGCTGACCGGAGAGGAAATCCAGGATGTCCTGGCCGGAAAGCAAATTGATAAAAATAAAGACGCTCCGGTATCGGAAGAAAAACGTACCAAAGCGTCTGTACCGGAACTGTAAACCAATGTTCCAGGCAGCTGACCGCCAAGCAGCCGGCTCCTCAATCACCTGGTTCTGTATTAAACAGCCTGCCTTCCGGCAGGCTGTTTTTTATTGCCGCTATGCTCCATTACTATCGGCACAGCCGTCCTGCAAAACGGTTCAACATCCCTGCAAAAACGGCCTCCTGCTTGATTAATACCCTTTCCAATTATCGCCCGTTCAAATTTCCGTTGCACGATATTATCAAAATTCTCCTCCCCAAAAACATCTCAGTAAAAGACATCGCCGTTCCGTGAATCATTCCCACAAAAGAAAAGCCCCCAACCTAGTTGATGGTACTAAAAAAAAGAGCCGCATACCGCAGCTCCTTTTTTATTCCGGATATTCCGTCCTTTGACTCAACGTCAGAAATGCAGAATATCATAACAATGCGCATCCCACATATTAAGATGCATTTTTCCGCGTTCATCAAAAAACAGACACCGTCTGCCTTCCGACAAATTTGCCTTCTTGAAGCATCTGCCGCGAGCAGGCGCCCCACAGCGCTCGCAAAGCATCCAGCCTCCGCTCTCATAACGGATAAGATGGAAACGCTCATTGAGAGGCATAAAGCCGCGCACATTTTCGTGCACCACCATGCCGTTCGCATCAGCCACCTTCAGCCTATGACCTTTAACGAGCTGAAAGTCTGCGTTAACTTCAAGTTCTTCCACTGAAGAAACATAAAAGCCGCCAACTGAAACACTATGCTGCGCTTCAAAAGAAACCAGTTTCCAGTCCGGCGTATAGACATAAGTCGTCCCGTCCGTCATGAAAATTCTGTTAAAACGGGTACCTACCGAAACCTTGTCCACTCCGGACATCAACGGATATTTTCCGTTTGCGGAAGAATACAATTTTCCGTCACGCAAATGCATTCCGTTGAATACGTTGTTTCTCACTTTGCTGTTTGCAGACGCCGCATGGGCAGTCGTTGAACTAAAATTTTTCATATTAAAAAAATTTATATGTGAATAATAATTGACCTATCTCTAAAAAACTTACCTAACATACCACATCTTTCCGCCCGGCGCAAGTGTTTTTTGTCAATTTTTTCAAAAAAAACACCTCAACGCCATTGCCACGCAATTATCCCTGTCTAATTCCGCTGCACGCTGTCTTCTTTCTGCAGCCTGAACTGATATAATGCGGCAATCGCAATATACGGCAAAAACATTTCTCCCGATTCTTCCACCAGCTGGCAAAGGGCATACGTTTCATCAGCCAGAGGAACGCCGCCGTGCGCTTTTTTCCAATTCGACGGAAAACGGTCAACAATCTTGGAGCAAACGCCGACCGTGCACAAAACGGCAATCGACCACGTTACCGGATTAAGCTTGAAAAACGAACCTACCAGATGCTTGGAATATTTAACTGCCAGATATGCAACCGCTCCGGCAACAACCAGCAAGACCAATCCGAAAATAATCTTTTCGCTCAACGGATTATTCGGATTAAGAAAAAATCTCGATTTAAACGGAGTCGTATCCGTTCTGGACAGATGGTGCTGTATCCCTTCCTCACGCAACAGAGCACAAATTGCCAAAAACAAAAGAATACCCCATGTTCTAATCCTGTCCTTGTAATCATCACAAACAACAAGCAACATTCCGATAAGCAAAACATATCCTATATGGGTAATATTCTCAATCAGTTCCCCTTCAACCGTTACTTTCAGCACATTTTCGGGAAATCCATAATAAACAGTACCCATAAAAGACAACCACAAAATCAAAAAAGCCGCAGGTACAAAAAACGGCGACATAAATATCTTTTTCATCAAAAAAGTCCTTCAATTCATTAAAATTGCATAAAGTATAGATACCTTGCCGTTCCCTCGCAACAAAAACAAAAAATTCCTAACAACAAAACCGTATGCTACAGAATGTTTATTTCTTTCAAACCGCAAGTTTCCGCACTTTAAAGCCGTTCCTTAATGATATCCGATAAATGTCGCCAAAACGTTTCGCCTTTTGCAACCGCAGACATTCAACAACGAACCTGCGCAACAGATAAAATCCCTCCCGCATTTTTCATCATTCCCAAACGATTGTTGCGCCTTTTTCCAAAATCCCCGCAATTCGCTTCAAAACACTCTGCTCCACAAAGTCGCCTTTGCGAACCCAAACTGCGCTTTTAACATTGTCCAAAACATAAAAAGGCGATATCCGCCGATACCCTTTCAGCATCACCGCCACGCTGTCCGCAATGCTGATTTTTTCTCCCGGCAAATCAGCTGTTTCACCCTCATATACGCAATCGACGACAATCTGCGGTTTCAGCTTCTCCTTTCCCGTCATAAACAAATAATATACTGCGGCTCCGCCGGCAACGTAAATGTCAGTTTCTTCCTCGGCCAGCGCCTTTTGCCCGCTGATAACGCGGTGCGCCGCCAAATCCGAAACTTCATATTCCGGATTAGAGGTCAGCACCAGTATCTTACAGCCGTCAATTGTCCGCCCGGGAAAACTTTCGTACGTTATCCTGCCGCAAACGACGGTCTGCCCGGACACGACATCAAGAAAATGTTTCGTATCGCTGGGAACATTCCACGGTATATTATCGCCAATGCCGATTAAATCGTCCCCAGCATGCCGGCACCACATCGCTACCACCGTCATTTCAAAAACTCCTTTACCGGCGCATAAGACCTCCGGTGTTCGGGTGTAACGCCAAACCGTTTCAATCCCTCAATATGCGCTTTCGTACCGTAACCGGCATTTTTCTCAAAACCGTATCCCGGATACTGCGTTGCCATCTGTTCCATCAGCCGATCGCGATAAACTTTGGCTAAAATGGAAGCCGCGGCAATGGAATAAGACTTCGCATCCCCTTTTACCACCGCCCGCACCGCACAACCAAAATCTTTCGGCGTTCTGTTCCCGTCAACCAACACCATATCTGCAACAATATCAGCCGCCGCCATTGCCCGTTTCATTGCCAGAAACGACGCATTTAAGATATTGATTTCATCAATTTCCCGTGCCGATGCCTGCCCGATTCCCAGCCGCACCGTTCCCTTTTTTGCTTCTTCTTGCAGCAGGCCATATAACATTTCTCTTTTCTTTTTGGAAAGCTTTTTGGAGTCATTCAGATTTTCTAACAGCCGGATGTCAACTTTCCGGTTCAAAAAAACAGCACACCCGGCAACCACCGGTCCGACCCACGGGCCGCGCCCGGCTTCATCAACGCCGGCAACAACCCCGCCGGCCTCATCTTCAAGTAAAAAATCAGGCATACTGCCTCTCCTTCGTCCGAAACGATATCCTATCCAACACCCCGCTTCGTTCTCGCCAGAAACGGCGGCTTGCCGACATATCGCTTTCCCTTTGTCCAAACGACATCCCACACAACACCGTTTCGCTCTCGTCAGAAACGGTATTATGCCGGTATATCGCTCCTTATAACCAGAACGATAATACCCTATTGCCTTTATAACTCAACAATTTTTTAATTTTTAAGCACTTTTACGCCCTCATACTCTGCTTCAATTATACCGCCGACGACAACTGCGACATTCGGATACCCCGCCTCTTCAAACTTCTCGGCAACCTCCGAAGCAACGCCGCCCGACGTACAGAGAATATTAACCAGCTTGTCGCCGCCGGGATTATATTCCGCCATAAACTTGTCCGGATCTACTTTATCCGCTTTTATGACAATATGCGGCAAAGCCAGACGCTCATGCGCATATTCGTCCGCCCCGCGCACATCAAGAATAATCGAATCTTTGTCCAGGCTTTCCGGTTTTACAAAACGCATCGGCTCCTCCTTCTTTGTCTTCCATAAACATAAGCCTGTTATGCAGCGGTTAAACCTCTATTTTAGTTTAAAAAGCAAAAACGGCTGCAATTGCAGCCGTCTCCCTCTCTCATATTTTCCGCCGTTCCTCACAAGCGCCCCTTCCGGTACATTCCGTTCCCGGAAACGCGCCCTCTGCCAAAAGCCGCCCTTTTCTCAAAGCGCTGACTTTTATCCAGACGCCGGCTTTTGCCTACACGCAGCCCTTTTGCCTAAAGCGCCAGAACTTTATACTCGATTCCGCTCTCGTCAGCACCGAGAACTTCGATTTTTATCGTGCCGATGTTTACGTTTTTGTCATACATCGGAAATTTATACGTTTTGTTTTCTTCCAAAGGCATACCGTTATTCGGCACTACCGTTTTATATTTAAAGACCATCTTGTAGTCTTCAATGCCTGCATAACGGACTTCAAAGCTTGAAAGCATATCTTCCTCGCCCGAGCGGCTCTTAAGCTCGTTTTGGAATTTCAAATCTTCCGGCTCCAGCTGAAAAGCAGTTTCCAGCAAAGCCAGCCGGTCATTGTAAATTCTTCCTACGCGCGGATAAATGTTTCCGTTTCCGTCCAACAGAACGATATCGCCAAAGCGATTCGGTTCGACCATCCGGTAAATATGCTCGTTAATTTCAACCTCACCGATGATTTTATATACCTGCTCGTCCGAAAACTGTACCGGAACCGTATAGGAAACCAGCGCCCCTTTCTTCGTCGGCCGAACAATCTCATCGGAATAAACTTCCTTTTCAAACACTTTGGAAGAAACGACGATTCCGCCCGGAACAGCATGGCGTACCACGCCTGCTTCATAATCGCTGACGGTTTCTGTTTCCTTCTCTACGCTGGAAAACTCGTCCGTATCGTAATAGCGGATATTGTAAGTATAGAAAAAATCATTAAACGTATTGCGTTTCCCGAGAGTATAGTCGCCTTTCATATAGTATGAACACGAAGCTACTGCCAATGCTGCCAGACCGATAAATATTTTTTTCATAATATAATCTCTTGTTAACGTTTTCCTCACTAATATTTATGCATCTTGAAATACAACTTGTAAACAAAAAAAATATTTTTGAGGCAAACCTATGCATAACCCTGGCAAAAGCTGCAAACTGATAAAATTCTCCCCTCTAGCGTCCCTCCCCGAAGCCGAAGCGGAATTTCTGGAAGAAACCTTTGACGTCGTTGCCGTCAATTATACCGACGACGGTCTTGAAGAATACGTCGGCTACGCGCCGCTGGATTTCAATGCCGAAGATTTCCGCCGCCGGGTTGCCGCACGCGGCCTGAAATTGCCGCCGTTTTGCGAAGAAACGCTGGAAAGCAAAAACTGGCTGAAAGAAAACGTCATAAAATTTGCCCCGTTTGAAATCGGTGCGTTTATGGTTTACGGCATTCATGAAGCAGCCTGCCCGCCCACAGAAAAAATTCCGGTGCAGGTCTATGCCGCCACCGCTTTCGGGTCCGAACACCAGACGACAAAAATGTGCCTGTCGCTCATCAGCCGGCTGTATGAGGACTTTCCCACACCCCAAAAAATTCTCGATATGGGAACCGGCTCCGGCATTCTTTCCGTTGCCGCTGCCAAAATCTGGCATCAGACGCCGCAGATTATTGCCGCCGATATTGACGCTGAGGCAGTCGATGTCGCCGCCAGCAATGCCGTAACCAACGGTGTGGAAAAAAACATCGCCGCAATCTTAAGCGACGGATATGCCAACCCGGCCATTGCCGCCGCCGCACCGTACGACCTGATTTTTGCCAACATCCTCGCCAACCCGCTGCGGGAAATGTCTGCCGCGGCATACGCAAATCTCCGCCCCGGCGGCTGTTACTTAATTTCGGGATTTATTGACAATCAGGAAAACGATATTATAGAACATCATCGGCAGACCGGCTTCAAATTGCTGCAAACCTGCCGGATAGAAAACTGGCGCGCCGCCCTCCTGCAAAAATAACATCGGCAAATCGGCGGTTTCTCCGCTGCAGAAACACCCGCTCGGAGCATCCGCCACCCCTAACTAACGGAGTTAATGCAATGGACATTAAAAGCATTCAAAAAGAACTGAAAGCGCAAAAACTCTCCGGAAGGATATTTACGCTCGGCAACCTGTTTATCGGCGAAGACATTCTTCCCGAAGAAAACCGGATATTCGAATTGACCGGCTTCACCGGTTCCTACGCTCTTCTGTTTGTAACGCCTGCCAAAGCATACCTGTTTGTTGACGGACGCTACGAACTCCAAGCCAAAAAGGAAGTAAATCTCCGCCGGATTGAAATCGTTAAGCTGTCAGAAATAAGCTTTTGTTCATGGCTGAAAAACAATTTCGCCAAGTCCTCCGCCCGCATTGCCTACAACCCTTGGATAATCAGCCTGAGCACGCTCAACGGGCTGAAGAAGCTGCTGCCCGCCGCCGAATTTATCCCTGCCGCCGATGCCGGCAGGCTGTTAAGCCCCAAGCCAGTAAAAGTCTTCACGCATCAGAAAAAATTTACCGGACAGGTTTCCAAAGACAAACTGGCGCAATTCGCCGCCCATATTAAAAAATGCGGGCTTGACGCTTTTCTCGTTACTTCGGCCGCCAGTACATCATGGCTGTTAAACTTGCGCTCCAACGCTTTGCCGTACACGCCGGTTTTTCGCGCCTATGTTCTGGTTGAAAAGAACGGTGCATACAAAGTCTTTGCCGAAAATACCGATTACGAAACCGCGCTGCCGTTCGCAAAGCTTGCCGAAATTCTGCCCCGTTATGCCAAACTCGGCGCCGACTTCTGCTCAACGCCCGCCGCCATCGCCGGTTTTGCACCGCAGCTTGTCGACACGGCCGATGCCGTTGCCGCCATGAAAGCCGTCAAAAACCCGACAGAACTGAAAGGAATGCGCAATGCCCATCTGCGCGACGGCGTTGCCCTGACCAAATTCCTGTTCTGGCTTTCCAAGAATTACAAAGGAAAAACCGAAACCGAGGTTGCCGAAAAACTGCTGGCATTCCGCAAAAAAGAACTGAATTTCTATTCAGAGAGTTTTGCCGCCATCGCCGGATTCGGCGCCAACGCCGCCGTTGTCCATTATCACGCCGACGAAAAAAGCGCCGTAGTCCTCAAAAAAAACGCCGTCCTGCTTTTAGACAGCGGCGGACAGTATTATGACGGCACCACCGACGTAACCCGCACCATCGCCCTTGGCGAACCGTCCGCGGATATGACAGAAAAAAACACCCTCGTCTTAAAAGCGCACATCGCCCTGGCCTCCGCCGTCTTTCCGCAGCAGACTTCCGGCAGCGAGCTGGATTTGATTGCCCGCCAGCCGCTGCTGAAACAGGGACTGGATTATGAACACGGCACCGGACATGGCGTCGGTTTCTTCTCCGACGTCCACGAAGGCCCGGCAAGAATTTCCGTCCACGCAAAAAACAGTGCGCCGCTCGCTGCCGGTATGGTAACATCGATTGAACCCGGATACTACAAGGAAAACGCTTTCGGTATCCGGATTGAAAACCTTTACACCGTCAAACCGGCCAAAAATCCGAAATATCTCCATTTTGAAGTTTTAACCCTGGCTCCTATTGATAAAAAGCTGATTAACAAATATATGTTGACGACGGAAGAACTGACGTGGCTCAACCGCTATCACCGCCAGGTTTTCCTGAGCCTGAAGAAATATCTGACGCGCCAGGAACTGGAATGGCTGCGCGAAGCCTGCGCCCCGCTCTGATACGAAGCCGCAAAACCGCATCCAATCTTGATTCGCGCCGCCCGTTGATCGTTTACTCTTACTCCCATCCCTGTTTGCACAAGAGGTAAATATGCATCTGACCAGCGGATTGTACATCATCCTGTTTTCTTTATCGGCATTAACGGCCGCCTCCCGTCCTGCTGCCGGAAGCCCCGTTTTCCCCCCATCCCCGCTTGCCGCTGTTTTTCCTGCCGGAAACTCCGGCACTGCCCCGTTCCCGGCCGACACTGCCCCGAACCTGCAAAACCTCTACCAAAACCCGGAAGGAAAAAGACTTCCCGAGGCAATCATTTTTTATAATTCGGCCAATCCCTGTTTTGGCTGCCAACAAGCCATAAACATGGCCGTCCGTGTCCTCAGAAAAAATTATCGCGGCCGGATGCACGCCTACCTTATAGATGCAGCCAAACACCCCGAATTCATCAGTACCTTCAAACTGCGCGGGCCGCTCAGCCTTGTCCTCGTCCGCATCTCTGACGGCGCCTCATTCGGATATGCAAAAATAAGCGGTCTGCAAAGCGAAACCGGCGATGCAGATGCTTTCGCCGCCCTCATAACGGAAAAAGTCGGCAATTTTTTAAACCTCCTGCCGGAAAATTAGGAATTTGCTAAGTATCTGTCTTATATGCTGACAAATATATTTACACCGTACCGCTTTTTATGTTATACTCATAAAAAAGCAAGGAGAGAGTTATGAATAAAATTCTAAACTGGTTTAAATTCTGGGAAACAAAAGAACAGCCGTATGTCAAACCGCAGAAATTCGTGGATTTGAAACGGACAAACTCTATTGTCAGCTTTATTCATCCGGGGCACCCCCTGTATGACAACATCGCTGCCAAAGAAGAAAACCGGCTCCGCATTCTGGCTCCGAACGAAACCGCTTACAGCGAAAACAGCCTGACGCACAATTTTGCGGCCATCGTCATATACAACGGCCTAAACTATCTTATCATCAATTCGCTTAAACATTTTAAGGAACAAAGCATCGGCGGCCTGCTCCAGTTTGATGAAAACATCTATAACGTCATTCCTTTTTTTGAAGACGAAGAAGAATACCAAACTGCCAGCGACTACACTTTCCGCGAAACGTATGAATATGACCACCCCGTTGAAAGTTACGCTTTCCTTGCCGAACAAAACGGAAAAAGCGTCAAAATAACGCTTGACCATGGCAAAAAGCCGGTAAACGTCAAAATGATAGACGAAAAGCGCAGCCTTTTCACCGCCAAACTCACGGCAGAGCAGGTTGAACTTATTGATTATGTCGTCATGCCGGCATTAAATGCCTATACGGAAATCCTGAACAAACGCAAATCCCGCGCCTCATAGAACTCCGCAGCTGCTTTTCGCCGGCAGTCGCTGCCTGCATCGCCTTGTCTGCCAGCGGATCAAGGATCCTGCCGATCTTGCTGACCTGATGAAAGGCTCTCGCGATTCTTCCATCCAGAAAATCGGTCGCTGCAGCTACCATAATGATCATAGTCAGAACCGGCCTGTTTCCTCTCATTCCATGTCTCTCACAGATACCAAGGAAAAGTACTGCAAGCCCAAGTCTGATAAAACTCAGAAGATTCGGTACTGTAAGGATTTCCTTACGCGTAAAAATCTCCGCCAGTTTCTCTTGTCGAGCCGGAATCACACGATAGAAAAGCTGATAACACAGAATATTCAGGATCAGTGCAGTCATTACATCTGAGACACAGTGCTGTTTCAAAAACATCGTTGCCAGAACAATCGAAACTGTCAGGACCGTCTGAGCTGCAGTAAACAGCCTGTTTTTCCTGCATCGCTCATTCTGAAAAAGTGCTATGCAGCTTGCCACAGAGTTAAATACATGGATGCTTGGAAAAATATTCGTCGGTGTATCTATTTTGTACAGATATCGCACTGCCGAAACAAAAACTCCGCTCTCCCCGCTCAGATCCGGACGAAGATTCTGTCCGTTCGGATACACGTAGGAGACAAGGATAAAAAGAGTCATTCCCACTGCCAGAGTGCCAATATACTGATAATATTCCTTCTTGCTCGAACAGAACAGTGCAAAATAAGCGATTGTGCCAATCAGGAAAAAATACCACAGCACATATGGAATAATAAAATACGGGCAGAATGGAATCCTGTCATCTGCCAGGGAATGGATGATATGTATCCTCGCTTCACTTTTCTCTACAAGCGTAAAGGACAACATATAAAAAACTCCATACAACGGAATCATCCATAAATGTTTTGATTTCTTCAGATAATCCAAAATATCACCTTTCCAAAAACGCTGGCCTGTGCCAGGAGATAATTTTCAGTCACTTAGTTCTCGTTTCATTTATCTGTAGGTAATAATATACCCATTCACAAGATTTAATCAATCCACAAAATACCCAAAATAAATGATTTTACAAAAAATTCACCATCTCTTTGCATAAAGATAAGATAAAAATAAGAAATTCTTTTGTTTTCTTCGGACGCAAAAGAGGAAGTGCTTTTATGCTGCACTTCCTCTCTTCCTCTGTGTATCCTTACACAAGACCTGCTGGAATTCTCTCAGCTTCTCCTTTGCCTCAGGACTTAAATTCTGCGGTACCTGAATCTGTACGGTCACGTACTGATCTCCATGTATGGCGGAATCTTTCATAGACACAATACCTTTACCTCTCAAACGGATCTTGCGTCCGGACTGTGTTCCCTCCGGAATCTTACAGATTACATCACCGTACAGAGTAGACACCTTCGCCTCACCGCCAAATACGGCTGTTGTAAATGGAATATTTGCTGTTGTGTAAATATCCATTCCTTTACGCTCAAAGCCAGGTTTCGATGTTACATTGACCTTCAGAAGAAGATCCCCTGCCGGACCGCCATTGAATCCCGGATTTCCTTTTCCTTTCAGCCGGATGCTCTTGCCATCCTCGATGCCCGCCGGGACATGTACCTTAAGTGTCTGAACCGCACCATTTCCGGATGGATCAGACAGTCTCAGCATTCTGTCACAGCCAAATGCTGCCTCCTCGAAGCTGACACTTACTTCAGACCGCAGATCACTGCCTTTCGCCTGAGCACTTCTCCCGCCGAAGCCACCTCCAAAACCGCTCTGTCTGTGGAAACTCTGACCTCCGAAGCCACTGCTCTGACTGCTGCCCTTACCGTGGAACATATTTCCAAAAATGTCTCCGAAAATATCTCCCATATCGTCCATGTTTCCATTTTCGAAATGGTATTCACGATAGCCGCCATTACCATCCTGATGAAAGTTAAAACCACCAAAACCACTGCCATCAAAACCGCCCTGGCCATGAAAGCCCTGACCTCCGCCATAAGCACCGCCGGCACCTGCACCTTCCTCAAAGGCTGCGAAGCCATACTGATCGTACAGTTTCTTCTTCTCATCATCACTTAAGATATTATATGCCTCTGTGATCTCTTTAAACTTCTGTTCCGCATTCTTATCCCCCGGGTTCATATCCGGATGATATTTCTTTGCAAGTTTTCTGTATGCTTTTTTGATTTCCTTCGCATCGGCATTCTTACCGATTCCAAGAACTTCATAATAATCTCTCTTAGCCATAACTGCCACCTCCGGTTATATTTGTATAGAAAAGAAGATGCGGTCGTAAACTCCCGCATCCCCTGCCCTTGTCTTTTTGTTCTATTTGTAATATAACACTTGTTTTGCA
>ENA-OURV01001680-OURV01001680.1-human-gut-metagenome-genome-assembly--contig:-NODE-1680-length-16884-cov-3.622675_pt1 | contig 16884 bp, 17 predicted proteins | sample MGYA00242141_ERZ509072 | MGnify/ENA primary metagenome ERZ509072 (study PRJEB26280, sample SAMEA2338763) | human gut metagenome | biome: human gut; feature: human-associated habitat; material: faeces... | reverse complement strand
TATAATTATATTACGTTTTACGGCGAGATAGCTCAGTTGGCTAGAGCATTCGGTTCATACCCGAAGGGTCGAGGGTTCGAATCCCCCTCTCGCTACCAATATTGTTTACTACTAACTCATGAATGAGTTAGTTTTTTTATTGTCTCTTAAGCCTGTAGTCTTAAGAGGAACAAGGAAGCCTTATGGTCTTCCTTGTTAATTTTTATTTTCTGTCTCTTTTTAGGTTTATAATTTTTTTACGTGATTCATGTTTTCCTTTGTTAAAGGCACTATTTAACATTTTCATATAGTCTTCTATTGTTTCAATTTCATTTACACTTTCTAGTTTTTGATGTACCCTTTTCATTCTGCCTTTTTTAGTTACTAAGTGTCTTTCGTATTTTGCTTGCTCTACATCATTTGAAAATTTGATTTGTGCAATACTTGTATCTTTTGTTTTATTAAAATCTGATATAAATTTACTCATAGTTATTCTATCAAAACCTCTTATACACATAATGCTTAATTTATTATTGGCAATAAAATTCATAAGTGATTCATAGTCATCAATATATTCACCCATTCTAACTAATTTATTATCCTTTTTTTCACTAATGTATATTTCAGGACTATTACTTGTTCCTGTTTTTTCTATATAAATACAATCTTCTAAGTTGTTTTCAATACCACAATTATCAGTACTAAATAGTGCACCATTATTTAATATAAAATAATTTACTCTTTCTCTCATTTCAAAGCCTCCTTGTACTTGTATTATATCATGAATTATACTAAAAATGAAGAAGATATTTTATTCTTCTCCATTGTATATAATTAGGTTATGTTGTGCTCTAGTACAAGCAACATAAAGTAAATTTTTTTCATTACGCTTATATTTTGATAATGGATCGTTATATATAATAACGCAATCAAACTCTAGTCCTTTCGCTAAGTAAGCTGGAATTATTACTAAATCACTATTTATTCCTTTCGTATTATCATTAATTAGAGAAACAATAATATCATTTTTTATAGTATTGTATAACTTTGTTGCTATATAATGATCTTTAGCAATAATAGCCATTTTTAAATATTCTAAGGATAAAACATTTAAATCATCTAAAATGGTTTTTTTCAAATTACTAATATTAGACCGATATATAACTGGTTTGGAGTTTTCTCTTCTAATAGCAGTGACATGATTTAATCCTAATATTTTATTGGTATAATCAATTATTTCTTTTGATGAACGATAAGTTTTTTGCAATTCTATATATTTTGAACATGGGAATATTTGCATTAAGTCTTCTAATGTTTCATGCTTATAATATGGATTAATATTTTGATTAACATCACCTAGAATAGTAAATGAGGCTTTTTTAAATATTTTAGAAATTATTATATATTGTAATGTAGTGTAATCTTGTGCTTCATCTATAACAACATGCTTTATTTTACATTTATCTTTTATTCCAAAAACTTTAAATTGTATATACATTATAGGAGCTAAATCTTCGAATGATACTTCGTTTTTATTTAAATTTGCTAGCGTATTTTCTTTTAAATACTGCATTACTTCATTTGAATTTTGCAAATATGAATCTATAAATTCTTTATAATATTGCACACAATCTTTTTTAGGTATTTGATTTAAATAATTTTTTACAATTTTTTTATATCCCTTTTCTACATTCTTTATTTCTTTATCATATTCATCATAAACTCTTATACGCTCTTCTTGTACTAAATTTTCTATGGCTTTAGTTCGCTCTTTTCTCAAGTTTTCTGCTATTTCTGTAGATTTTCTTTTAAATTCAGATATTAAATTCTTTTCAATTTCATGTATTCGATTGTCAAAATTATACATTTTGTATGTATGTTTAAATAAATAATCTATATCATTGTATTTCATTATTGTATAATCTTTATAACAGAAATCATTTTTAGGAATATAATTATTTTCTATATCTGCCAAATACTCATCTATGATTTTTTTGAAATTTATTGATGATTTAAATTTAGCTTCTTTTATCATAATATCAATTTTTCCCTTATTTATATCATCAAATTCTTTATTTACAATTATAACTAATTTTTCATTATTATCTGAAATTTTTAATTTTTTTCCAATTACATCATAGGCAAAATCTTCAAAAGTACATTGTCTTACATTATTTACACCTAAATCAGGAAGAATATTTGAAATATAATTTAAAAAGAATTTTGTTGGAGCTATTATCATAAATTCGTCTGGTTTAAATTCTTTCTCATAATTATAAATTAAATATGCTATTCTATGAAGAGCAATTGTCGTTTTTCCGCTTCCTGCTACTCCCTGTACAATAAGTGGTGAATTTATATCAGCTCTAATTATTCTATTTTGTTCATCTTGTATAGTTGCTACTATATTTTTTAATCTATCATCTGCTTTTTCTTCAAGTGCATTTTGTAGTAACTCGTCATTACCAGTAACATTAATATCAACATACTTTTTCAATTTTCGTTTTTCTATAATATACTGTCTTTTTAATAATATTTCACCTTTTATTTTATTACCTAAACATTCATATTCTGCTTTACCAATTTTCCCTTCATAATACAAGTTTGATATTGGAGCTCTCCAATCCACTATTATTGGCTCTGCTGTTTTACTATCTAAAATAGAAATTTTTCCAATATATAGTTTTTCCATTTTTCTTGCATCTTCTTTAAAATCCATTCTAGCAAAATACGGAACATCTTTTATTTTCTTTATATCTTCTAACTTTTTTACTTTTGCAAATAAAACCTCGCCCTTTGCCATATCTTCTAATGAATAGTTCATATCTGCATTTTTTAAATCCTCATCAATTATATTTTCTTCTTCTGTAATTTTTTTATTTATTTCTTCTAATTTATCTTGCTCTTCTTTAAATATTTGCTCTTCCATAACACTCCTCCGATAAAAAATTTTAAGCTTAATTATTTTTCATATTCCCCCTTTACACTTTTATTTGACCAATTTCCATTAGCCTTTTTAAGACGCAAAAAAACCAAGTAATTATATACTTGGTATCTATATGATTTTTAGCTTTTATTTTGTGTGTCAGTCTAAATTTTGCAATACTTAAAAATGATAACATAATCATATAAATACTGAAAAAGTAGAGTTTGACTACTGTGTTCGGAATGGTTACAGGTATCCCTCTAAATTCACGATGTTTATATTATCACCTTTAAATATGGTTTGTCAATATTTATTTTTCATATTATCAGTTTTATTTTCACTTTTCTTAATTTGATAATTGTCATGTTAAACACATATCCCAAATAGGTGAAAAAGGTAATGTTTTGTCACTTTTTGGTTTACGATTTTAGTTTACTTTTAGGTTATTTTATAGTATAATATACTATACACTATAACTAAGGAGGAAATTTCCCATGTACAAAAATACTTTAAAGGTCACCACCGCCGAAATGCTTAGATTTATATCTCCAAATGGAGATATAATCTGTAGTCCAGAAGGGCATGTCCATATGCTTGTAATTGAAGAGCACAATCTCAGTAAAAGAACAGGGGTCGAAGCACTTATGGATGTTATAAGCAAAGGGTATGCGTTAGTCGCCCAAATAAAAAAAGAGATTCTCATTACACATTGTAAGAATCTCACTAATCTCCAACAACAAGCAATTGCTGATTTGGAAAGCACTTTTTTGAACTACAAAATTTCTCTTGTACAAGAGGAAATGTAGTTTTGGCTTACCTTTAACAAAATAAGAAGTATTTTAGATGCAGTGCATTTATTATACTTCTTATTTTTGTATTTTAATTTATGTTTTGTATAAATTTTAGAATTTCTTCTGCAAGAGTTTCTTCTTTTCCTCTGTAATTGTGTGTTGCACCGTCTATAAAGTTAATATCTTTTTTATTGTTTAATATTTTTTCATTCATTAAATTTACTAACTCATTTGCTGGTAAATTTATTATTTCATTTACATTTCCCCATCTCATAAATAATGGCACTTTTATGTTGTTTAGTTTTTCAAATTTGTAGTTTTTTTCTTGGTATTTTGCAAAATCAATTTCTTTATTATCTCTATAGTATGTTAAAAAAGTTTGTACACTTACTAGTGGCAAAAATGATGCTTTGCAGTCTATTATGTAATTTAATTGTTTTTCTGCTTCTTTTTCTTTTGCGATTTTTATTACATCTTCATCTGAGTTTTTTACTAAAAATTGCATTACGCTTGTTAGGTCGACTAGTGATAATAATATTACTGAGCTTATTTTGTTTAATATTTTTGTTTCGTTGTTTTGTAATAATTTATTGTATACATATACGCTTTTTGTTGAACCTAGGCTGTGTCCTTGTAGATGGATTTTTTCGTAGCCTTTTGATGCCATTAGTTTTATTGCTGATACTATGTCGTAATATGAGTCTTTTACATCTTCGAATGCTGTTCCTTGTAGTATTCCGCTTCCATTTTTTGTTATTTTATTTACTAGGCCGAAACCTCTGTTGTTAAAGCTGAAATATGAAATATTGTTTGATGTTAGTTTTTGTGCTATTATGTCGTCTCTTTGCTTGAAGCAATTGCTTCCCATTCCGTGAATTGCTATTACAACTTCTTTGTCTGTTTGGTTTTCGCTTGTGTGTAGTAAGCCGAAAAGCTCTGCGTTGTCTTCTGTGTTAAAGTATATTTTTTCTATTCTCATTTATGTTTTATACTCCTTTCTATTGTTGTGATATTTCGTGTGTTAAAAAATAGACTGGATATGTGAACATATATATTTACATATCCTGCTTTACCAAATTATGTGTATAGAGTCTTAATATATTTCTTTTTTCCCATTTGAATAAAATAGAACCATCTCTTTTTTTACTTTTTGTTAAATGTCCATATATGTTATTACCCAGTCGTAGTTTTGTAGGTTGAATATTGCTCCGCAGTATTCGCATTGTCCGTTTTTGTTTACATCTATGTTTGCTCCACACGATGGACATTTTCTGGCTACTCCCATATCTTGTGAATTTTTTTGTTTTGTGTATATTAGTTTGTTCATTCTTTCTACTCGGTTGTATCTGTCTCCTGATATGTATTTTCTTGTGTCTCTTGAGATGTAGTATTCTAGTGCTTTTGAGTGTACATTTACTTCTATTTTGAAACAATCTTCTTGCTCTTCTATTTTTAAAATTTGGACGTCTGCTACATTTAGTTCGTCATATAATTGAATTCTATTGTTTGATTTGTCGTTTTCTACTTTTTGAACTATTTTTTGATATGTTTCTTCGTTAACAAAATGATGGATTCTTTCTGTTTTTCCTGTCACCATTGATAGTTTTATTTGTACAAATGTATTTTCTACTTTTGATTTGAATTTTGCTTCTGAAAATTCTGAGTCTTGTTTTAATAAATTTTCTAATGTGTTATCCATTTTTTTCATTCCTTTTTATTGTTTATTTGGGATTTTGGTTGGTTACCCATATGCCATTATGTTTTGAGATATAGTATTATTAAATACTATATCTCTTTTATTTTTTATATATAATCTTGCTCTATTACTTTCTTTTCTGTTAATACCCATTTTGTGTTTTCTGATACTAGTTTTGAGCCGCAGTATTCGCATGTTCCTGTACTGTTCATTTCTACTTTTGCTCCGCAATTTGGACAATGAGTTATTTTTTCGTTTTCATTTAATGTTTTTCTGAAGCTCATTTCGTATAATATACGTATTTTTTTCTTGTCTTCGCCTCTTATTAATTTTTTCGTGTTGACATCTGCTATATAATCATACATTTCTATTACATAATTTGTTTTTATAGTAATTGTTCCATTTTGATTTGTAACATCTTTTAAACAGCTTTGTTTTAGTTGTATGTTTTTCATTATATTTTGCTCGCCTTTTACTTCAAGTGTTGCAAGTTGTGATTCGTACATTGTGTATATTTCGTCTGTTACTTTGTCTTTTATATCTTCTAGTTTAAAATCCATCCATGCCATTTGAATGTCATAATAAATGCTGTATCCTTGTTTTAAGAATTCTTGCTTATTGAAGTTTGGTATTGATTTCTTTATTTTATTTTCTATTTCGTCTTCGTTATTCTTATTAATAACAATTTTGTGTAATTGTTTTTTATTTGCCATAATAGTCCATATTACAATTATTGCAATCATTATAATAACTGAAATCATAGCTACAAATGGATCTCCACTACTTGAACTGCTTCTGCTTGATGATGACCTAGAACTGCTACTTGAACTTCTTCTGCTTGATGAACTGCTATGGCTACTGCTATGACTACTGTGACTACTACTATGACTTACGCTATGTCCTGAATCTGCAAAAGTTGGTCTTTCATATATTACAGTAAAAGTTAATATTACTGAACACAAAATACCTAGTGTTATTAATATCTTTTTTATTATATTTTTTCTTTTCTCCATTTTACTCCCCTAATTTATATATTAAGAATGAAAATATTTTTCTATTTTCATTCTTAATTTTTTATTTTAAAACATTTCTTGTCTCATTGTTTTCTTTTCTGTTAATACCCATTTTGTATTTTCTGAAACTAGTTTTGATCCACAGTATTCGCATATTCCACTACTGTTCATTTCTATTTTAGCTCCACAGTTTGGACAATGATCTACTTTTCCGTTTGAATTTAATGTCTGTCTAAATTTCATTTCGTATACTATTCTTAATTTATTAGTTGATGAACCTCTTAGTACTTTTCCTGTTGATTCTTCAATTATATAGTCATACATTTCAATAACGTATCCTGTTGTGATTGTAATTGTTTCATTTTGTACATTTACATCTTTTAAATATGATTTAACAAGCTTAAAGTCTTTCATTATGTTCTTTTCGCCTTTAACTTCTAGTGTAGAAAGTTGTGAATCGTACATATTATATATTTCATCTGTTATTACATCTTTTACATCATCTAATTTAAAGTTCATCCATGCATTTTGTACATCTTTGTAGATTTGGTATCCATTATTTAGGAATTCTTGTTTATTGAAGTTTGGTATATATTGTTTTACTTTATTTGCAATATTTTCGTCATTTACATTATCAGTTTTTACTACAACTTTAGGTTTCTTATCTCTAGCACATATAGCTATTATTATTATAATTATTATAGCAATTATAAAACCAATAAGTGAATCTCCACCATCTGAGTCATAATCTGAGTCGTAGTCCCAGCTACTGCTACTACTGTCATAACTTCCTCCACTATAACTGCTTCCTCCGCTATCATAACTACTTCCAAATCCTGAATCTGCTAATGATATATGTTTATCTATAAAGCTTGGAATTAGTGATATCATTGCTATACACAATACAATTACTAATTTTTTTAACCATTCAATTTTTTTTCTGTTATCTTCCATCTTTTTCCCTTTCTTTTGCTCTTAGCATCCTTTAAAAGAAAACTATATAACTTTCTTTAAATTCGCATTAAGAAGGTAAACTGTCATTTTTTCCAAAATCTGGGAAAAGAGAACAGTCCCCTCTTTTCCCCCTTTCTATTTTTTATAAAAAGAGCACAAATAAAACCTTTTGCAGTATTTATTTGTGCTTTAATTTATACATTAAATCTGAATAATACTATATCGCCATCTTGCATAATATAGTCTTTTCCTTCTGAGCGTAGTAAACCTTTTTCTTTTACTGCATTCATTGAACCTTCTCTCATTAAATCATCATATGAAACAACTTCTGCTCTTATGAATCCTCTTTCTATATCTGAATGAATTTTTCCAGCTGCTTGAGGTGCTTTTGTTCCTTTTTTTATTGTCCATGCTCTAACTTCTGGCTCTCCAGCTGTTAGGAATGACATTAGGCCTAATAAATCATAACTTGATTTTATAACTTTATCTAATCCTGACTCTTGTAATCCTAGCATTTCTAGCATTTCTTTTTTATCGTCTTCATTGTCTAGGCTTGCAAGCTCTTCTTCTATTTTTATACATAATGGAATAACTTCTGCATTTTCTTTTGCTGCAAGTTCTTTTACTTCTTTTATGTATTTGTCATTTTCAACATCTGCTAATTGTTCTTCCGAAACATTTGCAATATATAAAGTTGGTTTTATTGTTAATAAAAATGCATCTTTTATTAGTTCACTTTCGTCTTCATTTAATTCAACAGATCTTGCTGTTTTTCCAGCTTCTAGAGCTTCTTTTATTTTTTTTAATACATCTATTTCTGCTTGATATTTTTTGTCTGCTTTTAAATTTTTCTTTGCTCTTTCAAGTCTTTTATCAATAGTTTCTAGGTCTGCTAAAATAAGCTCCAAATTAATTGTGTCTATATCTCTTATTGGATTTATGCTTCCATCTACATGAACTACATTTGGATCTTCAAAGCATCTTACAACTTGTGCTATGCTATCAACTTCTCTTATATGTGATAAGAACTTATTCCCTAATCCTTCACCTTTGCTTGCTCCTTTTACTAATCCTGCTATATCTACAAATTCAATTATTGCATGTGTTATTTTTTCTGGATTATACATTTTTGCTAAATTATCTAGTCTTTCATCTGGTACAGGTACAACTCCTACGTTTGGCTCTATTGTACAAAATGGATAATTTGCACATTCAGCACCTGCGTTAGTTATTGCATTAAATAGTGTACTTTTTCCAACATTTGGAAGACCTACTATACCTATTTTCATATTTTCAAGTCCTTTCAATTTTAATTGTGATTTTTATTATTTTATAATAATTAATGGAGCTTACAACCAGATTTGAACTGGTGACCTCTACCTTACCAAGGTAGTGCTCTACCTCCTGAGCTATAGAAGCATCTATAAAGAATGAATAGATTCATTCTTTAATAATCTATATTTTTTATTGCTTTTTTTCGTATTCTTTGAATTGCATTATCTATTGATTTAACTTGCGTATTTAACTTTTCTGCAATTTTTACATATGACTCTCCATTTAAGTATCTATGTAGTACTTGTTTTTCAAAGTCACTTAAAGATTTATCTATTGTACTTTCTAGATTTTGAAAGTATTCTTTCCTTGTAATTGTATCTAATGGATCTTCTATTAAATTAGATTTAAATATTTCCATTAAAGATCCTTCTGTATCATCATTATCATAAGCTGCTAAATTTAATGATAGATAAGAGTTTAAAGGTGAATGTTTTTGCCTATTAGATGTTTTTATTGCTGTAATTAGTTGTCTTTCAATACATAAATTTGCAAATGTTTTAAATGAATTTTGTTTATCAGGCTCAAAATTTTTTATTGCTTTAAAAAGACCAATTAAACCTTCTTGAACAATGTCGTCTTTTTCAGCACCAATAATAAAATATCTTGTAACTTTCATATTTACTAATTCTTTATATTTATAAATTAAATACTCTAAAGCCTGTTTATCACCAGATTTAATCATTCCGAATCAAATCTTCATCTGCTATTAGGTTATAATTTGTTGTAGACTCCCATAGATTACTACTTTCGCCCATTATGTTACATTTCTCCCTTCTGTTTATTGCATTTGTTCTGATGATATACTTTGTTTGTATTATAATCTAGTATTGTTTTTAATGTCAATAGAAATTTGAATAAAACTTGATGTTTTGCAGTTTTTATGTTACAATTCAGACTAAATTTTATTCAAGTTTACAAAAAATTTTAATATAAATTATAATATTTTCATATTATATAATTATTATATTTTTGAAAGGAGAGCTGAAATTTTATGTCATTTGATGGAATAGTAACTAAAGGTGTTGTCTCTGAATTAAATAAATCAATTTTAAATGGTAAAATTAATAAGGTTTTTGAACCTAATAAAAATGAAGTTATATTAGGTATATATTCAAAACGGCACAGGATATTTTCTTGATTTAGTGATAAATCCTGCTTCATATAGAGTAAATTTAAGCACACATACAAAGCCTAACCCATTTAGTGCATATAGTTTTTGTATGTTACTTAGAAAACATTTAATAGGTTCTAAAATTGTTAAAATAGAAAGTCTTGGGTTAGAACGAATTATTTTTATGGAACTTGAAGGTTATAATGAATTAAACGATTTAACACATAAAAAATTAATTATAGAACTTATGGGTAAACACAGTAATATAATTTTAGTAAATGAAAATAATAGAATAATAGATAGTTTAAGACATTTAGATATTAGCTCAAATTCTTATAGAAATATTATGCCTGCATATGAATATGAAATGCTTCCATGTAATAAATTTGATTTTCATACTATACAAAATGCTGAAAAGTTTTATGAGATTTTAGAATCTTCTGGCAAAGAATCTATTCAAGATGCTATTTGTTTAAAATTTAACGGTATTAGTAAATTATTTGTTGAAAAAGCAATTCAGTACTTGGGAATTGATTTATCTATAAATAAATCAAATTGTACAAAGCTTCATTCATATATTAGTAATATTTTAAATAATCTTGGTACTTCAAATGTAATTCCCACTAAGTTTCAGAATGATTATTGTTTAGCTTTGCAAAATGAAACATGCCCTAATACTTCTGAATTACAAATTAATAAATTTATTGATGACTTCTATTTTTCAAAAGAGAATGATCTTATTTTTTCAGAGTATCGAAAAAATTTATCTAAACTTGTGCTGTATACTTTAAAAAAAGTTAATCAAAAATTAATAAATATTAATAGAAAGCTTACCGAATGCGATAATATGGATATTTATAAGCTTTACGGAGAATTGTTAACAGCAAATTTATATAGAATAGAAAACGAAAATTTGGAAAAAATTAGTCTTCCAAATTATTATAATAACAATGAATTAATTGAAATTCCTTTGGATAAGAGGTTTTCTCCTTCTGATAATGCTAAAAACTATTTTAAAAAATATAGAAAGCTAAAAAATGCACTTGCAATTGTTACAATTCAAAAATCTGAAACAAAAGAAGAACTGAATTATATTGAAAGCATTATTTACGAATTAGATACAGCCAAAGATGTTAACGATATTAATGAAATTTATAGTGAAATTTCTGATAGTGAACTTTTTTATAATATCAAACAAAATTCTAAGACAAAAATTAAAAAGCCTATATCTTCAAAAAAATATATAAATATTGGAGAACCTATTAGTACTACCATAAATCATTTTCAAGTCTATATAGGAAAAAATAATAAACAAAATGATTATTTAACCACAAAGCTTGCTAAAAAAACAGATTTATGGTTTCATACAAAAGATATCCACGGAAGCCATGTTATCTTAAAAATTGATAGTAAATTTCCAAGCCCAGAAATAATAGAAAAATGTGCTCGGACTTGCAGCTTATTATTCAAAAGCTAAGCTTTCATCAAACGTTCCAGTTGATTACACATTTGTTAAATACGTAAAAAAACCACATGGTGCTAAACCTGGTATGGTAATCTATACTCATCAAAAAACATTATATGTAAATCCTAATGGACTATAATTTTTAAATTTTTCACGTAAAAAACACAGGAATACTTTATAAATATAGTTTTAAATATAAAGTTTTCCTGTGTAAATATTATTTTAATTCATAATATTTTCATTCTTCTGGATTTAATATTTTTAATATATCTTCATCTTTTTTTAATTCATCACTGATGTAGCTTAAAGATTTTTTATTTTGCATCAAGCTTTGAATTGCAACATCTTTATCATTTCTAAGCTCCTTGCTTGCATATTTTAATATAATAGCTTTATTTTTAACTGCTTCTAATACTACTTCTTTATCTGCTCTTAGCTTTTGGCTTGCATAATACAAAATTTGTCCATCATTTTTTACTGCCTTTAATATAACTTCTTTGTCATCTTTTAATCTATCACTTGCATAACATGCAACCCATCCTAATTTATCTACTGCCTGCAATAAAATATCTTTATCATCTTTTAGCCTATCACTTGCAAATTCAAGTGCACACCCATCTTGTTTAACAGCTTCTAATACTACTTCTTTATCATCTTGTAAATCTCCGACTAGCCCATTCTAATGCAACTCCTTTTTGCTTAACTGCATCTAAAACTATTTGTTTATTAGAATTATTCTGTTTTACTTGCTCTGTTACATCCATATATAAATTCAACCTCTTTTTGTTTAAAAATTAACTTCATTGTTACTAATTTTATATTCAACATCAGTCATAAAAGGAAACATTTCTTTTACCCTTCTATGTGTAATAACTGCATGTCTTGGTTGAGGATTCTTTGGATCCTCTGTTAGCAATTTTTGTGTATAGCAGTTTTCACTTGTTTTAAATATTAAGTATCTATTTCTAACATATGTGAAATAAATTTGATATCCATCATCTAAATTTTTCTCCATTTGTTTAAATGTAAATTCTGAATCCATTTTTTGTTTTTGTATGATAAGTTTTATACTTTAAACAATCATACATCTCCTTTCTTTATTTAAAGAATTAATCATCTTTATTTATCATTTTTTCAAATTCATCTTCAGAAATAACTTGAACTCCCAGATTTTGAGCTTTTATTAATTTGCTTCCAGCATCTCTTCCAGCTAAAACATAAGTAGTTTTTTTAGAAACAGAACTTGAAGTTTTACCACCAAATTTTTCAATTATATCTTGTGCTTGTTCTCTTGTATACTTTTCTAAAGAACCTGTTAATACAAAAGTTTTTCCTTCGAAGCGACTATCTCCCTCATCTTCTTGAATTGTTTTTGTATTTACATTAGCCTGTTTCAATTTATTTATTAAATCAATAGTTTGCTCTTGTCTAAAGAATTCATAGATACTCTTAGCTGTTATTTCACCCACATCATTTTGACTTGCTAATTCATCTATGCTTGCATTCATCAAATTATCTAAATCTTTATATACCTTTGCTAAACTTTTTGCTCCTTTTACTCCTACATGACGTATTCCTAAAGCAGTTATTAATTTAAACAAATCCCTTGTTTTACTCTTTTCTATTGATTCCATTAAGTTACTTGCAAATTTTTTACCATTTTTTTTCAAAGATGCTATATCCTGATTTTTTAATGTATATAAATCTGCAATATTGTGAATTAAACCTTTTTGTAACATCTGCTCTATTATGCTATATCCTAGTCCATCAATTTCCATACCTTCTTTTGAGGCAAAATGAACTATATTTCTTAGAGCTTTTGCACTACATTCAATTCCAATACAACGTTTTATAGCTTCTCCTTCTTCTCTTATTGCTGGTCCACCACAGACAGGACAAGTATCTGGCATTTTAAATTCTTTTTCATTACCTGTTCTTTTTTCTTTTTTTACTTCAACAACTTCTGGAATAACATCTCCAGCTTTTTGAATTATTACTCTATCACCTATTTTTAAATCTTTTTCTTTTATAAAATCTTCATTATGCAATGTTGTTTTTGATATTGTAGAACCTGCAACTTTTACTGGCTCTAATATTGCCATTGGTGTTATTGCTCCAGTTCTTCCAACTTGACATATTATATCTTTTAACAAGGTTTCCTTTTGCTCTGGTGGATATTTATATGCAATTGCCCATCTTGGTGTTTTAAAAGTTGTTCCAAGCTCTTCACGATAATCCAAATTATCAACTTTAATAACAGCTCCATCTATTCCAAAAGAAAGATTTTCTCTGTCTTCTCCTATTTTTGTAATTGCATCAATTGCTTCATCTATATTATTACATAAAATTCTGACTGGATTAACATTAAATCCAAGTTTATCTAAATAATTCAATTGTTCATAATGAGAATTAAATGGATTATTTTCTAGTTTTTGAACATTAAAAATAAATATATCTAAAGGTCTTGTTTTAGTTATTTTTGAATCTAATTGCCTAAGTGAACCTGCTGCAGCATTTCTTGCATTTGCAAATAGTGATTGTCCTAAAACTTCACGCTCTTCATTTAACTTTTCAAATTCTTTTGAACCTATAAAAACTTCGCCTCTTACAATTATATTTATTGGCTCTTTAAGCTCTTTTGGAATAGATTTAATTGTTAGAGCATTTGCTGAAACATCTTCACCAATTAAACCATTTCCTCTTGTAGCAGCTCTTACAAATTTTCCATCTTTATATTCAATAGCCATAGATAAACCATCAATTTTAGTTTCTACAACATATTTTAAATTTGCCCCACCATCATGCAATTGTTTTTTTACTCTATCATCAAAATCTCGTAATTCATCATAAGAAAAAACATCTTGCAAGCTTTGAAGAGGAACTTCGTGTTCAACTTGTTTAAATCCTTCTTTTACATGTCCACCAACTTTTTGAGTTAATGACTCTTTATCAATTAATTCTGGAAATTGTTTTTCTAAGCTTTTAAGTTCATTCATCATCATGTCATATTCATAATCAGTTATTTCTGGTTTATCTTCATCATAGTATTTTTTTGCATGATATTCTAATGTAGCTCTAAGCTCTTTAATTCTTTCTTTTGCTTCAATATCATTCATAATAAATTCATTCCTCTCACATTCTCACTCAAGAAAATAATCAATTCAAATAATTTTAGTATTATAATAGGTAACAAAAGGGTAAGAAAATCTGTCCCTTTTTCCCAAATATGGGAAAAGAGAACCGTCCCCTTTTCCCTCTTTTTTCTATTTGTCTAATAATAAATCTTTTCCGTTTTTTATGTATTCCCAGCCTGAAAAGATTGTTGCTATTACTGATATTAATAGCATTGTTGTACTTGCAATGTTTATGATTAAATTTATTCCAGATAAACTTCCATCTAAAAATTTTCCAAATGAGTTAACATCAATTAAAGCAATAATTAATCCTAACATTTGTGTAACAGTTTTTAATTTTCCCCATATAGATGCTGCAATTACATTTCCTGATTTTTCTACAGCTATTAGTCTGTATCCTGATACTATAAATTCTCTAAATAGAACAATTATTGGAATCCATGCTGGTAATTTTGTAGCTTCTACTAACATTATCATTGCAGCTAATACTAGAATTTTATCTGCTATTGGATCTAGGAATTTTCCAAATGTTGTTACTTCGTTTCTTGACCTTGCTAAATATCCATCTAGTTTATCAGTAATTGAAGCTATTATAAAAATTAAATCTATTAATAACCATGTTATTGGTATATTAAACATTTCGCCATCTATATTAAAGAATGGTATTATTACCATTATTGGTACTAATATTATTCTAAAAATAGTTAATTTATTTGGTAAGTTCATAAGCAATTCCTTTCTGCTAAATAATTTCATTATTAGCACTTAATTTTATAATTAAATCCATGTTATCATCTTTGGCAGCTTTATTTTTTCTTATCATTCCACATTTTTTGCACTTAAATATTATTACATATCCTTTTTTAGGATTTAGTTCTATACCTATTGGTTCTAAATCTCCATGACATTTTTCCTTTCTGTCACCTGGGTTTACATCTACATGTTTTGAGTGTAAACAATATGGACAATGATTTCTACAAGTATATCCAAGTTTTTCTACTTTTCTTCCACAATTTTCGCAAACAAAGCTTTCATCTATTTTTGTAAATAAACTATCTTCCATGTTTCATTTATTCCTTTCCATATTTGTTGTAATTAATTGCTTTTGATGTAGTTGCTTTAAAAATAATTATTATATCATATTTTTATAATATACTATCTTCTGCACTACCCAGTTTTATAGATTTTGTCCTTTATCGAATTTTTTTATTTTTCGTAAAATATACTTCCACCTATAAATTCTCTTAATAATGAATTTGTTGGTACATATTCTGATGGAACCGATTCAAAATATTCTAGTAATGATAGTAATTTTTTTGCCTCTGAATATTCTGGCATTGTGTTATTTATTTCTTTTAATAATGGAACTGCATAATCTTTTAATACTGCAATTTCATATATTAGTGATGAATTAAACATACTGTCTGCTTCTTCTTGATATGGGAATATGTTTTTTTCTTCTCCTCTATTTACAGAATCCCACATTTTTAATGTATGTAATGCACTATACCCTCTGAATTGATGGTCTCTTACTATTCTTCTTATTAATCTTGAATCTGTTGTTGAAATTCTATTGTTAAAGTCTAGGTTTAAAACAGTTAAACAACTTATATAAATTTTGTATTTTTGGTCTTTTGGTATTAAACTTGTTAGTTTATCGTTTAAACAATGAATTCCTTCAATTACTAAAATTTGATCATCTTTTAATCTCATTTTTTCACCATTGTATCTTTTTGTTCCTACTTCAAAATCAAATGTTGGAACATCTATTTCTTCACCATTTAATAGTTTTAATATGTGTTCATTGAATAATTTTGTATCTATTGCTTCTATACATTCAAAGTCATAATTTCCAAATTCATCTTTTGGATTATTTTCTCTTTCTACAAAATAATTGTCTACTGATATTGTTACAGGTTTTAGCCCATTTAATCTTAACTGAATTCCTAGTCTGTGTGCAAATGTTGTTTTTCCAGATGATGATGGTCCTGCTATTAAAACAACCTTTACCTTTTTTCTGTTTACAATATCATCTGCTATTTTTGCCATTTTCTTTTCGTGTAATGCTTCATCTAGCAATATGTACTCTTTTATTTTTTTTCTTTTTATAATTCTGTTTAATTTGTATAGTGTCTGTACGTGAAGAGTTTCGTGTAAGTTTTCATACTCATCTAATGTTTCTAATAATTTTTTATTTTCTTCAAATACTGGTAATTTTGTTATATCTTTTTTATTTGGATATCTTATTAATATTCCATTGTGATATTTTATAATTTCATATATTTTTGCAAATCCTGTTGATATTGGTAAAATTCCATAAAAATAATTGTAGTAATCTTCGCAGTAATATAAACTTACTGTATCTTTATAACCATCTTCTATTTGTAATCTTCCTTTTTCATTTTTTTCCTTGTAATAAAACTCTTTTGCTTCTTTTTTTGTCATTACTTTTTTTATTATTGGAATATCTTTTTCTACAA
>ENA-OURV01001679-OURV01001679.1-human-gut-metagenome-genome-assembly--contig:-NODE-1679-length-16887-cov-47.176034_pt1 | contig 16887 bp, 10 predicted proteins | sample MGYA00242141_ERZ509072 | MGnify/ENA primary metagenome ERZ509072 (study PRJEB26280, sample SAMEA2338763) | human gut metagenome | biome: human gut; feature: human-associated habitat; material: faeces... | reverse complement strand
ACAAATTCACGGTAAACTGCCGTTCCGTAGGCGCATCCTTCATAATCAGGTTGACAGCCCCTCCGATTCCGTCACCTTCCATATTGGCGGTCAGCGATTTGGTCACCTCCAAACGGTCGAGCATCTCCGAAGGGAAAATATCCAGCGGCACAAAACGGTTCTTGTTGTCCGGACTCGGAATCTTCACCCCATTAATCAAGGTATAATTGTAACGCTTATCCATACCACGCAGAATCGCATACTGACCTTCTCCGCTGCTGTTCCGTTCGATGGTCACGCCCGACATACGCTGAATCACATTCGCTACCGTGATATCCGGAGAAAGTTCGATGGCCTTGGCACTCATCACGTTGACCACATTCATCGCCTGACGTTCAATGCCGCGTGCACCAGCCTCTGTTCTTCCCGGATTGGAGGCCACCACCACTACTTCATCCAATGCCACGTCATCGGTCTTCAACGGAATCACAATTTCTTTCTTATCCGGTGTGACAGTCACCTCATATTTCTTGTATCCTACATAAGAACATACCAATGTATATTTATCTCGGTTGACAGACAGATTAAAGCTACCATCCAACCCCGTAACCGCTCCCTTTCCGGGCTCTTCCTTTACCATTACCGATGCACCGATAATTTCCTCTCCTGTCTGTGCATCCTTGATTTTTCCTTTTACCACACTGGCCTGCACACCTGCAGACATCAGTGACAACAACGCCAAAACGATACTTGCTTTCATTTCCTTTTCTTATTTGCCGCAAAAGTATCCCATCCTATTTTCATCCTTATTGCATAGAAATTTCTTTTCTGTTACATTTAGGCAAGAGATACGTACATAAAAAAAGAGGTATCCCTTTCAAAAAGAAATACCTCTCCTTACAATATGTATAATGCCTCCAGACTACTTCATCTCTGCCGGAAGCAGAATGCTTTCCACCACTTTTTTCCAGTATCTCCGCACCTCTTTCCATGCATAATAGGGAGCTATCTCACTGGGAAGCGGCAATTTCACCTCGCGTTCGTTCAACAGTACCTTGACCAGCACCTCTTTCACCCCTTTCTTACGGTAGAATATCAGTTGCACATTTCCACACATCGGAATGAGGCGATAGGTACGGTACGTATCTGCAATGCGCTGCCAGTCTGCCGTGGAAGCCTGCAAATCATTGATGCCCATCAGTACCGCCAAAGGAGCCAGGTTCGTGTCGTGCCCATAACGCAACGTCACCCCATTCTTTCGGGAAGCAATCACGGTATCGGCCGTTTCAATGAAATTCTTCAGCAGATTTCTTTCGAGCTTGTACATGCAGTCGTCACTCAATGGGGAAGCCCCTTTCTCATAGTACCATTCAAAGTTGTTGCGCTGCCACAAATCATACCGTTCCTGCGGAGTGAACAGGAAAGACAAATCGGGCTGACGGTCGCTGCTCTGGCTGATGCCGTGCAATTCAAACAAGTCTGTCATCAACTTCACCGGCTGTATATGAGCCTCTACATAAGAAGAATCACGAAACAGCTGTTTCATCAAGCGTGCCGGATGCACATACACACTATCTGCCACACGATACACCGAGTCACTGTTCTCCAGATGCTGTGCTTCATACAAAGGATTCTTGTACTTTATATAATAGGCATCTGCCTCACTGGCCTGCGTGGTGATGTACAGCTTGGGGTTCAACCCCTTCAATTCCACACAACCCGCTGCCATGGAAAGGAAGGCCCGTGTCTTATAGGTAGAACGTGCATCCACATGCACACCGTCAGCGAACACCTCCGGATAATGCCGGTACATCCGGTCTATCAGCTCCCGGTGTTGCCGCGCCCCTTTCGGCGTCAGTTCGCCATAACGTGCTTCGGCTTCCTGAGCCAAAGCAGCCACCACCTTCAATGCCCGCTTTCCGTCTGCGGTCAGCACCCCGGCCTCATCCGCTGCAAGGAGAAGCGACAAAGGCTGAGTGTATTTCTTTTCCTTCGTCAGATAACGCGACCCATGACGGGCAAACATCGATATATAAAAAGGAGTATAACCCGCGGGAGCTGGGGTAAGTTGCCCATCGGGTGCCTCATAGGCATAGTATTTCCCTCCCGCCAGTGCCGGATTCTCATCAATCTCTTCACGTGCCGTCTGCCCCTGCATGCACAGAGGAAAAACCAGAAACGGCAGTATCCATCCTATTTTTCTCATAAGCCTTTTTGAATTTGAGGCATAAAAATAGCCGTTTATTCCTCCCGGTCCTTCTCTTCCGACCCGAAAAAGAATCACCCCAAGCTTACTGAAACAAAAATGCAATTCCACTGTCACCCGATTGAGACAACCGGGGCCTACTGAGCACTTTCTCCGTCCAGGCTGACAATTTCCTGCAGGATACTGACAGCATCTTTCACGTTGGTCACCTTGGAGACCACCATGCTCCGGCGTCCGTTCTGTTCCCGCAAATTGCAGTAACGAGGATTCTTGGACATATACGCAATAATCTTTCCAAAAGCCATACTCTGATAATACGGACTGTCCAAGTTGCTGACAAAAAAGAGGGTCATACGTTGGGCCTTCAACACCACTTTCTCCACGCCCAAGCGCTTGGCCAGCCGCCTCAACGGCACGATGCGCAGCAACTCTTCTCCTTCGGGAGGGATCTTTCCAAAGCGGTCGAGCAGTCGGGCCCTGAACGCCTCCACATCCTTGTCCAGTTCCAGCTTGTCCAGCTCCCGGTACAACAGCATACGCTCACTGCTGCTCGGAATGTATTCATTCGGGAACAGCAACTCCAGGTCACTTTCCACGGTACATTCATCCACGAACTCTTCACCGCTGATTTTCTCTTCGCCGGCCTTGATTTCATCGGCATACAAATCGGCAAACTCTTCGTTTTTCAATTCGGTCACCGCCTCGTTCAGAATCTTCTGATAAGTTTCATATCCCAAGTCGGCGATGAATCCGCTCTGTTCGGCTCCCAGCATATTCCCGGCTCCACGGATGTCCAAATCCTGCATGGCAATGTGAATACCGCTACCCAAATCACTGAAATTCTCGATGGCCTGCAAACGGCGCTTGGCTTCGGGAGTCAAAGACGACAACGGAGGAGCCAGCAAATAGCAGAAAGCTTTCTTGTTGCTTCGTCCCACACGCCCCCGCATCTGATGCAGGTCGCTCAATCCAAAATTCTGCGCCTGGTTGATGATGATGGTATTGGCATTGGGAATATCAATACCACTCTCAATGATGGTGGTCGCCAGCAGCACATCGTAGTCGTAGTTGACAAAATCGAAGATAATCTTTTCCAGTTCCTCCGGTTGCATCTGCCCGTGTCCGATGCACACCCGGCAGTCAGGAATATTCCGCTGAATCATGGCCTTCAGTTCCCCCAGGTTCTGAATCCGGTTGTTCACAAAAAAGACCTGTCCGTTACGGCTCATTTCAAAGTTGATAGCCTCGGTAATGATTTCCTCATTAAACGTGTGTACTTCTGTCTGAATCGGATACCGGTTGGGCGGCGGAGTCTGGATAACCGACAAGTCACGGGCTCCCATCAGTGAGAACTGAAGCGTACGCGGAATCGGCGTGGCCGTCATGGTCAGGGTATCCACGTTCACCTTTATCTGACGGAGTTTCTCCTTCACGCTCACCCCGAACTTCTGCTCCTCGTCAATAATCAGCAATCCCAGGTCCTTGAACTTCACACTCTTCCCAATAATCTTGTGCGTACCAATGAGTATATTGATGCTTCCTTCGGCCAGTTCCTTCAGAATACGGCTGGTTTCTTTGGCTGTCCGCGCACGGCTTAGGTATTCCACCTTGCAAGGCATTCCCTCCAGACGCTTCTTAAACGTTTGGTAATGCTGGAAAGCCAACACCGTAGTCGGCACCAGTACCGCCACCTGCTTGTTGTCGGCCACTGCCTTGAAAGCCGCCCGGATGGCCACTTCCGTCTTTCCGAAGCCCACGTCTCCGCACACCAGACGGTCCATCGGCTTGTCGCTCTCCATGTCCGCCTTCACGTCTTGAGTAGCCTTCAGCTGGTCGGGCGTATCCTCGTACAAGAAACTGGCTTCCAGTTCATGCTGCAAGAAACTGTCGGGGCTGTATTTAAATCCTTTTTCCTGTTTACGCTGCGAATACAGCTTAATCAAATCGCGGGCAATGTCCTTAATCTTGGTCTTCGTCCGTTCCTTGATTTTCTCCCATGCACCGGTTCCCAGTTTGCTGATACGCGGCTGTTCGCCTTCCTTTCCTTTGTACTTCGAGATTTTATGCAGCGAATGAATGGACACAAACACCACGTCATCATTCTGATACACCAGTTTGATGACCTCCTGCGTAGTATTCCCGTTCGGAATGCGCACCAGTCCCGCAAAACGGCCGATACCATGGTCGATATGCACCACATAATCCCCCGGCTCAAACGTGTTCAGTTCCTTCAGTGACAACGCCACCTTTCCGCTACGGGCTTTGTCACTTCGGAGGTTGTATTTATGAAAACGGTCGAATATCTGATGGTCTGTAAACACACATATCCGTAAAGAATGGTCCACAAATCCCTCGTGCAACGTACGGTCCACCGGTTCAAACGTAATCTGATCTCCTCTTTCCTGAAAGATATCTTTCAATCGCTCTGTCTGTTTGGCACTATCCGAACAGATATACAAACGGTATCCCCTTTGCAGAAAGTCCGTGAAAGAGCTGGATACCAAGTCAAAATTCTTATGGAAAATAGGCTGCACGGAAGTTTCGAAAGCAAGCCGTGCCTGAGGAGTTCCTATAGCCTTGTGCCCAAAATCAATCCGGAAAAACTCCAAGGCACGCACCGTAAACTCGGCCCCGTCAATCAGTTTTTGGGAAAGATTCATCAACTCCGTCTGCTCTCCTTCGTAGGCTTTCAATGCCTGAGGAGAAAGAGTATCCTCATGTACAGACTGAATGTGTTCTCGTACCCAAAGCAAGTCTTTCACCCACAGAATTGTTTCCTTAGGTATAAAATCCAGAAAACAAATATCCGAACCTTCCGAAGTGGACAATTCCGGCACGATGCTCACCGACTTCTTTTTCTCTTTCGACAGCTGCGTCTCGACTTCAAACGTACGGATGCTGTCAATCTCATCGCCGAAGAAGTCGATTCGATAAGGATATTCCGATGCAAAAGAATATACATCCAGGATACTTCCTCGTAAGGCAAACTGTCCCGGTTCGTACACATAATCCACATGTTCAAAACCATAGCCGGAAAGTTTTTCCATAAGCTTTCCAGTGTCTTCCTTCTGCCCTACTTTCAGTGTAAGCGTAGAAGCCGAAAGTTGTTTGCGGGAAACCACCTTCTCGGCCAAAGCCTCCGGATAAGTCACTACCGCCACAGGGTCTTGCCGTTCCAGCCGGCTCAGTACTTCCGTACGAAGAATCTCATTGGCCGCATCCTTCTGTCCGTACTTAATGGCCCGACGGTAGGAAGACGGAAAAAACAGGATATCTGCATCTCCGTTCACCTGCACCATGTCATGGTAAAAATACCCAGCTTCCTCCAGGTCATTCAAGATAAACACATAGACACCCGGCGCCGACTTGACAAAAGCCGAGGCAAACAAAGAAGCGCACGACCCGTGCATGCCTTCCAAAAATACATTTTTTACACTCTTATTCCTACACAAAGAAGCCAAACCAGATACATTGGGATGTTTGGCATAGATGTCTTGAAGCTCTTTTATACTCATCGTTCCATCAATAGATGTTGCAAAAATAATCAATCCGGTTCGAATATGCACACAAAAAGACGAAGAATGGAACAAGAATTCACGGTTCAGAACTTAAAGCTGATACTTCCATACGGCAAACAGTTACTACGCCAATGCACAGAATAAAAGTTCAGGATGTCTTCCTCTGAAGGATTTCCCACCACATTATATATACCCAGACGAAGCAACAGCAGTTTCTCGCCAAAGGATTTCCGATAGGAATACCCCACATCCACCCGATAGTTGAGCGGATCCCGCTTTCCACGAAAATCTTCAAACGACAACGGATCAAAAAAATCATCCAACTGCGTCACCTTTCCGGAACGCAGCATACCTCCCACAGAAAAAGAAGAGTGAGTATTCACCCGATAAGATACAGCTCCCCCCAACTGATGAGGTATATCATACAAAGAAGGCATTTTCCCTTTTTCCGGCAACTCTTTAAACCATTCCCGACTTCGGGTATAAGCATACGAAAGCTGCAAGTTCCAATGCTTCCAGTTTTTATAGAAATATCCTTTTACTCCATAGCTGTCTCCTCTTCCAACCATCAGATACTGCTGCCACTGATTATCTTCTATCCAAGTATCCGGCCGAAGAGCCAGCACGTTCCTGCGTGTCTTATAATACACGGAAACCTCCACCTGTCCGTCTTCAAGGAAATGCTTCCAACCCACCTCATAATGCTCCGAAGAACGTGGCTTGAATCCATCAATACTTGGCATGCGAAAATCAGTAGGCAATGACAGATTATCAAAACGGAGGTAATGATAGAACTGTTCCATTTTAGAGAAATTCAGATAAAGCAGGTCTTTCTCACACAAGAAATACTTCATCGACAGTCGAGGCTGAATGCTATAGTACGACCGATGATGCTGCGGCAGATAGCCCACTCCATGTACTCCAACTTGTACAGAAAAATTGGGAGAAATTCGCAACAGATTGTCATAATATAACGACACCTGGCTCACCGGTTCATGTCTCACCAGCAATTTTGCCCCCATGGTAGCCAAATCATATACTTCATACGTATATTTAGCTCCCCAACGGGCTTGGAACAGATTTTCCAGCGAATAACTGAAATCTGTTGTCACGTTCCACGACTTGATGCCGCTATGTACATATCCTTCCTGGTCATATCCCAGTTCCTCTACACGTGCCCGGTTCGTATGCGCCGAATAAAACACCGCAGTCGAATTTCCCAACCGCCCTTTCTGCGTGCTGTAAGACAACTGATACACCTGGTTATCCCATCGCAACACCGATACATTATCACCGTTTTCCATAACCGGAAGATGAAAATTATCCCGGGCACCGTATGCCAGAAAATTCAATGTACTGACGGGCGAAAAACTATACGACAGCTTTGCATTGTAATCATAAGTAGCATGGTTCAGGCGGTTTTCTTCCGATAAAAGGCCATCAAAGAAATCCAGCCAGCTCCGCCGAGCACTTACCATATACGACATTTTTTTCTTGATAATCGGCCCCTCGAGCGTGACTGAAGCCGCCGGCATATCCAACGTAAGTGTATGTACATGTTCTTCCTTGTTTCCTTCTTTCAAGTTTACTTCTGTGACAGACGAAATGCGCCCTTCCAGTCGGGTCGGGAAAAAGCCCTTATGAAAAACCATGTTCTTTACCGCATCGCCGTTGAATACAGGCAGCAGCGAATTGAAATGGCCGGGATGAAACACAGGCACGCCGTCCAACAACAGTTGGTTCTCATCGTATCCCCCTCCGTCTACCATAAAGTTATGTCCGGCCAAGGAAGAAGTTACCCCCGGCAAAATCCAGATTTGTGAAAACAAATCATTTCCACTAAACGAGAGTAGATTGGAAGGAGTCAGCTCATTCAGCTCGTTCTCCTTTCGACCAGACTCCACCGTCACCTCCTCTATCTCAAAAAGCAACGGTTTCAGGTACGTGCGGACAAAGCAATCCTTTTCCACCCTGACACGTCTTACCTGCGGCGTATATCCCATGTAAGATGTCTTTTGTGTATAAATTCCTTCGGGTACGTACAAACGGAAAACGCCATTTTCACCCGAAATCGTATGCCATTGTTTCCCGTCCTTGTCTTCCAGTGTGACCACGGCTCCATACAAACGCTCTTCACTTTCCTCTTCGCAAACGGTTCCACTGACATAATAGTTCTCTATTTTCCTAGCCTGAATCACCAGTTTCAAGGGAGGAATAAAAGCTGTCTGCACCCGGTAACCGGCCAATATCCGATGTAACAGTTCTCCGACCGTCATCCTTCCACCTTTTTCTACCCGGCAGACTTTGTCCACCTCAATCTGTGCCGGATTATACGACAAGACGATTCCGGTTTCCTTTTCTATCCAGTTGAACCACTGCAATACGGTAGCGGAAGAGGCATGGACCTGTATCCACTCTTCCGCTACCGTATTATCTGATTTGACTTCCTGCCCTTCTATCTTCTGGAGTCCGATTCCACACACCGTCCACAGCAAGAGGAGCAGCCATTTACTTTTCATAAAGTCTGTAATGTTTTCCTTTCACCAATGTTTCACACTTACATCCACAAAGGAAAGCCAGTTCTCCGGCTATGTCCGGTTCATCGATGTGGATTTGAGTCGTAATCAAGTTCTTTTCCAAGCCTTTGCTCAAATCTATTTGTATGCCGGTTTTCTCGGCCACCACCCTGACTACTTCCACAATCGGAGTCTGTTCAAACACCAATACCCGTTCCTTTTCGTCAAACAGGCTCTGCGGATTCCGGATTACTCCAGTCTGCCACGTACCGTTCTTCAATTCCGCTTTTTCATTGGCTTCAATCACCACTTCACCAGCCGAAGCTTCTTTGACGCGTACCTTCCCAGTCTTTACAAATACGCCTGCCTTGTCTCTGTGTGCCACGTCGACCAGGAAAGAAGTACCCAGTACCTCTACTTTCAGCAAGTCAGTCTCCACCTTAAACGGTATGCCGTGCATTTTCTTCACCTGAAAGAAGGCCTTTCCTTTCAATTCCGCCCGTCGTCCTTCCTGCCGACCGGAAAAACAGTATGCCAATGTCGCTTCCGGATACAGTATCACTTCCGAGCTGTCGGGCAGCAACACATGCTTTTCCGTCGTTCCAGTATTCGCATAGCGCATCATCTGCTCATCCGAAGTGGAACGGAAGAAATAAAAAGCACCGATTCCCAACAACAGCAGCAAGGAAGCCGCCACAGAAAAGACCCATCGTGCTTTCTGCCTGAAAGGAATTATTTTTGCACGCTCCTCCAGATGAGGTTCGATTTTCTGCCAGGCCTTCTCTGCATCAAAGACCACCTCATCCGTCGTTTTCAGCGATGCATTCATCACTTTTCGCATCTGCTCAAATTCTTGCTTGTGAGCCGTCATCCATTCGTCCAGTTCGCGACGCTGCGCCACAGTCAGTGGTTCATTGGCAAAATAACGGGCCAGCAGTTCATTTATATCTTCTTTGTTGTTCATGGTCTTACTCACAATTTATAATAATGGATACAATGACAGCGACAACCGTAATCAGCAAAAAACTATGTTCAGCCACATATACACGCAACAACTTAATAGCTTTTGTCATCTGATTTTCCACTGTTTTCTCAGACAAACTTAATTTTCCGGCTATTTCACGGTATTTCAAGCCCTGAAGTTTGGACAGCAAGAAGATTTCCTTGCACTTAGGAGGCAAGGTAGCCAGCGCCGACTGCAGAATTTCTTCCGGTGATTTCTCTCCTTCCTCTGTCACTTCATCCGGCATGCAACTGGTTGCAGCCGAATGATCCTCAATCGATACGGTATCTTCTCTACGCTTCCGCAGAAAGGAGATGCAACTGTTCTTCACGGAGGTAGTCAGGTAAGCCGCAAATTCCTTTTCCGGCATGGCATCCAGCTGCTTGTTCCACACACTGATAAACAGTTCCTGCACAATATCTTCCGCGTCATCCCTGTCAGAAACATATCCATAGGCTATATGACATAGCCTTGAATAATGTTCCTGAAATCTGGATTTGAATATGTCCTTTCTATGGGCTTTCATTACCATGTCAAGTCAATCAAGCAATTAGAATTTCAAACTTACACCAGCCGTCACAAAGCCCTTGTGGCCCAAGCCGGCTTCCACAAAACCTCCGATACGGTCATTTCCAACTCTCAAGGCAATCGGATTTACCTGGTATGCAAAAGAAGTGCTCAAATCGGCTTTTTTCACAGCTGCTTTTCCCGCCTCTGTCAGAGCGGCCTCTTTATGACGACTCAGGTTGACACCCGCAGCAGCCGATCCGTATAATTCTACAAGTCCTCGCTTATAGTACACAAACTCAGCAGCGGGCAACACCAGAAAGTTCATGTTGCTTTCCTTCAATGAAGGTGTCTGCTCACCCGCCAGCGTCAGCTTGTTGTCCGATTTTGAGAATCCCAAATCAGCTCCCACTCTGAAACGGCCCAAAGAATAACGATAGCCCAGGCCGTATACAAGACTGTAGTTCGCATCCGTACGCTTGGTTCCAGCCACTGCATCCAGCAATCCCATACCCAGCACATCTACAGACCCCTGAGTCAGACCGTCGCTCACCGACAATCGAATGTCGTGTTTGTTTTCCGAAGGCACAAAGCCTTTACTTTCTTGTCCTTTTACCAGGTTCGCGCTTGCCAACATACACAAAGATAATGCAATAAATTTAAATTTCATACTGTCTAGTTTTTAATGATTCATAATTAAAATGCCGTTCTTCCAGGCCCGGTCTGCCGTTTCGGTTTATTTCTGTGTCATTCCGGTATCTCGAAAGTCCTGCGTTTAGTTTTTTTGTTGTTACACTTAGCTAGGTGACTTCATCTACATAACGCAGCTACCGCAAAAAACCCCTATCCACTTGGCAAAAAAAAATCGCTTTTTAATGTCCACTTTCCGCAAAAAGCTCATAACCATTTCATTATGAAGAAGAAAGGAATTAAAATTTTCTTCAAAAAAAAGCGTTTAGATTCATTCCAAAACAAAAAACTAAGAAATAATTACTACTTTTGTCTCGTACGGAAAGATATCCTCAAGAAGATACTTCCATGTTATAGACTTAATCATTGTGAAATCATCATGCAGAAAGAGATTATCCAACTTTTACACGAGAAAAGACTGAAAGAAGCTTTTGCCCATATAAAAGAAGCAGCCAGTACACTCAATGATTGGGAGCTGCAGTCGCAGATAGAGACACAGCAAACCACTTATAATTATATGCTGCAATATACATCCATGGGAACACAAGACCCTCAGCGCGAAAACATCTACCAGCAACTGATGTGCAAAGCCTATGAACTGACCGACAAAACGTTCTTTCTGAAAGAGCAGGAAAAGGCTTACGGATACTATGCCGACAAATTCCGGAAGTTTGCACAAGTGCCGCCACATTCATTTAAAGAAATCGACTTCATGCTGGAAGCGGCCGGACATCCTTCACCCGAGCCGGAAAACGAAACGGAAAAAGAAGCGCAGACATTACAGAACTACACCCTTCATAAAAATGCAGTCGATGAACTGTTCAATAAAATATGGGTATCTACCCAATGGAGTGAAGAGGAATACCAGGAGGCACGTCTGTTGCTGACTTCTCCTTCCATGGCCACGAACGACAAGGCAGTGATGATCAGCGCCCTCACGCTGAACCTCTTTCAGATTTTCGATGTACGGAAATTTACCTTGCTGCTTTCAGCCTGCCGGATGTCTGGTGAACTGGCTGTCAGCCAACGTGCATTGACGGGCATCGCTTTGGTGACCTATTTTCAGCCCGAGCGGATTTCACTCTATCCAGACCTTGTTTCTGCCTTGAAACTGATGGCAGACAATCCGGTACTCCTGAAACAATTGCACGACATCCAGATTATCTTACTTCTTTCGCGCGAAACAGAAAAAATAGACAAGAAGATGCGTGAAGAAATCATTCCCCAAATGATGCGTAACCCCAATCTGCGGAAACCGGAACTGAAAGCCATCGAAATAGAAGATATCGAAGACCTGAACCCGGAATGGCAGAAAGACCTGGAAAAAATAGGCGACCACATCCGCGAACTGGGCGAATTGCAAATGGAAGGCGCCGATACATACATGACCGCCTTTTCCCAACTAAAGACTTACCCGTTTTTTCAGGAAGCAGCCCACTGGTTCTATCTGTTCAGCATGAAAGTGCCCGACCTGTATCAAATATACAAGGACAAAACATTCGAAAAGCAATCCCTGCTGGGCATGGTAGTCAATTCTCAAGTGTTCTGCGACTCCGACAAATATTCATTCTGCCTGGCCATGAAATCACTTCCTCATGACCAGCAGACCTTCATGCTTTCTAAAATGAGCGGCGAAGAAATTATTCCTAAAGAAATTGACGGCTCCGGAAATCCGGCAGAACGACAGGTCAATGCCATCCAACGGCAGTATGTACACAACTTGTACCGTTTCTATAAATTATGGAGATTCAGGACCGAACAGCACGACATCTTCAAAGACAAGCTGGATTTCTGGAACAATCCGTTGCTCCGTCCGCTTATTCTAAAAGGGAAATACCACGAACAGATAGCGGGATACCTCTTTTCCAAAGGCTACATGCAGGAAGCTGCCGCCCTGTATGAAACGCTGGTACAGAAAGAACCCGACCTGGCAGAAACCTGGCAGAAACTGGGCTTCGCCTACCAGAAAAACAAGCTTTACGAAAAAGCCGTAAACGCCTACCAGCAAGCCGACCTCATCAAGCCCGACCACTTGTGGACCCTCAAGCACCTGGCCCATTGCTACAAACTGTCTGGTGACTTTTCAAAGGCTACTCAGGTTTTCCAGCGGGTTCTTGCGTTCGACCCAGACAACCTCAACACCCTGATGCAAGTTGGACAATGCCTGGCCGCACAGAAAGAATATGCCGAAGCCATCAAACTGTTTTTTAAAGTTGAATTTCTGGAATCACACCCCGAAAAGGCACGGCGCGCCATCGGCTGGTGTTACTTCATGTCTGGAAAATACGAAGAAGCAATTCGAATGTACGAGAAACTGCTGGCACTGGAAAAACCTCAGGCAAACGACTGGCTGAATTCCGGACACGTCTACCTGGCCATGGGACAAGTGCCACAAGCCTTGGAGCACTACCGAAAGGCAGCGGCAGATTGTGCCTCGACCGAAGAGTTCATATCCTTGTTCCTGGCCGACAAAGAAGCCCTTTCCACGCAAGGCATTTCCGACTGCCAGATTTACCTGATCACAGATATCCTGCGATGAGCGAAAGCAGGATTCCCACACACCTGTCCGGAAAGGTTATCCCCTTACCGGACGGGTGTGTGTTTCTTTTATATACGCCAAAGCCGCTCCGATTGCTGTCTGATACTCCGCATTTTCCGGAATAATAAAATGCACATCATACATACGTCCGATGGTATCAAATACCGGACGGCATTGCGGAAGCTGCGTCAAGTTACCTATCAGCACAAAATTGCGGATACCCATGCCCAAAGCCGACAAGACAGCCGCCTGCCCGATAGACTGCAACACCATGTGCATCAGCCCCAGTGCCAGGTCTTCAGGAGAAGCATTGTTATCCAATTTTCCCAGCAAAGAAGCCGTCGCATCCAGCGGCAACCCGGGAAGAGAGGTCCGGCAAATATCCTGTATCTGCAAATCCACATTCCGCAAGTCTCCTTTCCCAGCCAGTTCCGATACCCACAGAATGTCCTGCGTATGCAGCAGCAAACGTGAAAGTCCCATCAGTGTTCCTCCCCCGATACCAATGCCGCCCACATGACAGATGGCATCATTCTCCACCCGGACAAACGAAGTACCTGTCCCCATGCTCACCACCATCAGTTTGTCCAGTCCAGTGGCATACTGTGCACTCAACCCGTTGGCAATAAACTCATCCGTCCGGGCGGTGGGCAAACCGTACAAAGGTTGCTGGATGTAAGAACTTCCCACTCCGGTGAGCATCACCTGTTCCACCTCCGACAACTGGATTGAATGGTCGTATATATATTTTCCGAAAGCTCCAAACAAGGAGGTAACCGGGTCAGTAGCCGTCACAAACATCGGATGATAAGCACATCCGTCTTTGATTCCCACAATCTTGGTCGTACTTCCCCCTACATCTATTCCTATAATCATAATCTTCTATATTTTGTGTATATTACAATATGGGCGCAAGTCTAAGACTTTTTTCGCGAAAGTATTTCTACCGCCTTCTTTTTTTATAAAAATTAAGAATGACACAACCAACAACAAGCATGCAGAAAGACAAGATTTCATTCCTTCTGACGACCTTTTTTCAGGACACAAAATGCCCTTTTGAAAACGTCGAAGCGTTTCAAACAAAACACTTCGGCGTTTGAGACAAAACGCTTAGACGTTTGAAGTAAAACGCTTAGACGTTTCAGATGAAACGCTTCGACGTTTAAAAGCAAACGCCTAAGCGTTTTTGCGAAGGATAATTTAGGCCTGAACACAGCCCGATATTTCCCTAATTATATCACAAATTTCACGAGTTCTTATTATCTTTGCACGACATAATAAAAACACCATGCAGACAAGTGACAGTATTGTGATAATTCCTACTTATAACGAGAAGGAAAATATCGAAAATATCATCCGGGCAGTATTCGGACTGGAAAAATGTTTCCACATTCTGGTCATCGAAGACAATTCTCCCGACGGTACGGCCGACATCGTTCGCCGACTGCAAAAAGAATTTCCCGAACGCCTGTTCATGATTGAACGGAAAGGCAAACTCGGACTGGGAACAGCCTACATCACCGGCTTCAAATGGTCTATCGAACATGGGTATGACTACATATTCGAAATGGACGCCGACTTTAGTCACAATCCCAACGACCTGCCCCGGCTCTACAAAGCCTGCCACGACGACGGCGCGGATGTGTCCATCGGCTCACGCTACGTGAGCGGAGTCAATGTGGTCAACTGGCCAATGGGAAGAGTCCTGATGTCGTACTTCGCCTCCAAATACGTGCGGTTCATCACCGGCCTGCCCATTCACGACACCACTGCCGGCTTCGTCTGCTACCGCCGCAAAGTGCTTGAAACCATTCATCTGGACCGCATCCGTTTCAAAGGTTATGCCTTCCAGATTGAAATGAAATTCACAGCCTTCAAATGCGGCTTCCATATCACCGAAGTACCTGTCATCTTTATCAACCGTGAACTGGGCACTTCCAAAATGAACAGCAGCATTTTCGGAGAGGCTGTGTTCGGCGTCATCCAGCTGAAATGGGACAGCTGGTTCAAGAAATACCCCAAAAATTGTAATTGAAAATAGAGTTTATGAAACGTACGTGGATACATCATGCAATCATTGTAAACGAAGGACGCCGGTTTGCCGGTTCCGTGGTTATTGAAGGAGAGAAAATCCAAGAGATTATCGAAGGAGAAGGGAAACCCGCAGCCAAATGTGACGAACAGATTGACGCACAAGGATGCTTCCTGCTGCCGGGAGTGATAGACGACCATGTACATTTCCGCGATCCGGGACTGACGCAGAAGGCAGATATGGCCACCGAAACGGCTGCGGCTGCGGCAGGTGGAGTCACCTCTTTCATGGATATGCCGAACTGCAACCCGCAGACCACTACCTTGGAAGCACTGGACAACAAGTTCCAGGATGCCGCCACCAAATGCATCGTGAACTATTCGTTCTACTTTGGCGCCACAAACAACAACACCCACTTGCTGAAGGAACTGGACAAGAACCGGGTATGCGGCGTGAAGCTTTTCATGGGAGCCAGTACGGGCAACATGCTGGTAGACCGCATGGAGGCACTGAAAAAGATATTTTCGGAAGCGGGTATGCTGATTGCCACGCATTGTGAGGACCAGAATACCATCCGTCAGAATACCGAACGCTACAAACAAGAATATGGAGAGGACCTCGACATTTCTTTCCACCCGCTGATAAGGGATGAGGAGGCTTGCTACCGTTCTTCCTCACTGGCCGTAGCCTTGGCCAAGGAAACCGGAGCCCGCCTGCACATTCTGCACATCAGTACGGCACGCGAACTGGGCCTGCTGGAAGACCGTCCGCTGACTGAAAAGAAAATCACGGCGGAAGCCTGTGTGTCACACCTGATGTTCTGCGACGAGGACTATGCCCGCTTGGGAGCCCGCATCAAATGCAACCCCAGCATCAAGACGAAAGCCGACCGCGATGCCCTGAGAAAGGCACTGACCACGAACCTGATTGACGTGATTGCCACCGACCACGCCCCTCACCTGCTGTCGGAGAAACAAGGCGGTGCGCTGAAGGCGGTATCCGGCATGCCTACCCTGCAGTTCTCGCTGGTGAGCATCTATGAACTGGTGCACGAAGGATTGCTTTCGATGGAACAACTGGTACAGAAAATGTGTCACGCGCCTGCCCAGCTCTTCCAAATCAGCCGGAGAGGTTTCATCCGACCGGGATACCAGGCCGACCTGGTGCTGCTGAATCCTCATAAGGAATGGACCGTCACTACCGACTGCATTGAAAGCAAGTGTGGCTGGAGCCCGATGGAAGGACGTACATTCCACGGAAAAGTAGAGAAAACCTTTGTCAACGGAGCAGTAGTTTATGAGAATGGAAAGGTAGACAAGGCTCACCGTGGACAAGCCCTGAAATTTGAACGATAAAAGAAACCGCATGAAAACAGACATCACCACCGTCCGTTACGACATACACGACCTGGCCGAATACATCAACTGGATTTACTTCTTCCATGCGTGGGGATTCCAGCCTCGTTTCGCCACCATTGCCGACATTCATGGCTGTGATGCCTGCCGGGCCGGCTGGCTGGCTTCTTTCCCGGAAACCGACCGTGCCAAGGCTGCCGAAGCCGTGCAGTTGCATAAGGAAGCTGTACGCATGCTCAACCACATTGACGGGAAATACGGCGTGTATGCCATCTACCGACTTATGGAGGCCAATGCCGACGGAGACAACCTGATTTTGGAGGGGACGTCGTTCCCCTTGCTTCGCCAGCAGACCCGTGTACGACCCGATGACCCGTTTCTTTGCCTGAGTGACTTTGTGCGCCCGCTTTCATCGGGCATCAAGGATACGGTGGGAGGATTTGCCACCACCATCGACCCGGCCATGGAAGAAGAGTTCCTGCACGACGATTACCAGGCTCTGCTCATCAAGACGCTGGGAGAACGTCTGGCGGAAGCGGCTG